>Ga0180438_10000086_pt1 | contig 192425 bp, 256 predicted proteins | sample SS_ome_12_FD_132455 | JGI IMG/M metagenome (GOLD analysis project Ga0180438, IMG submission 132455) | Hypersaline lake sediment archaeal communities from the Salton Sea, California, USA - SS_3_D_2 metaG | ecosystem: Environmental > Aquatic > Non-marine Saline and Alkaline > Hypersaline >... | reverse complement strand
GAGAAGGGGAGACTTGGAAATTTTCTCCGATACGTCCCTTTTTGGGGCAATGGTTATGCGAACCACACGCCGTTCCATCACCGGCTGCGCGTAGGACCTCTCCTCCAAAAAGGGGAGAAGTTTCCGCATGAGGTCCTTTAGGAAATATTGAGGGCCGAGCTGGTCGCATAGGGGTGTTTCTCCAGAAGCGGGTCCGAATATCTCTCCCCGCCTGCCGAAGTGATCAGCGAGTCCTTTCTGACCCAGGCTGACCAGAATGATTCTCTGGAACTCCCTTGGACGGAGCACCATCCCCATAAGAGATGGCGTTGAGAGCGCACTTCGTAGGTCACCTTTTCCAAGCTCATCCAACACCTCTATCGGAAGGTCGGGTTCCCTCTCAGCCAGCAGCGGGGAAACTTTCCCTATCGCCGCCTCCGGGCCGATTTCTTTTACTATCTCAGCCCACTTTTTGTGGGAAGCCAGCTTGAAAGGATTGATGGCCGCTGTCTTTTCCATGTTAGAGAAGCTGTCACCGAGGCCGGAGCCCACATGGTAGGTCTCTTCTCCACTCACCTTGTTCCTCCAGATCCTTTCCCGGCGGACGGGCTTCTTTGAGGAAAATAGGTCCTCGAGCTTGATATCCGCAGCTATCTTCTCCAAGGATGCCACCTTCTCACCCTTAACCTCTCCCTTGATAACCTTCTTGAAGGTCGTCATCGGCATGATGGTCATGGACCTGAAGAACTTTGGGCTGTCGTAGTGCTTCAGATAGGCACCCTTAGCCTCCTCCGGGGAGTTGAAGCCCAGCATGGCCTTGTCCTCATCGTACTTCCCAGTCTTGACGAAGTTCTGGTGGACGATATACGCGAACTTGGCCTTGGGGTTCGGGCCTAGGTAGACGTCCAGGCGGTCCTTGTCGGTCCCCTTCGTGCCCAGGATCTCGCCGTAGGCGTTGATCATCTTCGTCTTCCAACCCTTACCCTCACGAACACTGCCAGGCTTGTTCTCGATGTAGATCTTCAGCCCTTGGAAGACCGCAGTACCTTCGTAGGGGTACTCCTTCCTGTTTGGGGTCGGAGGCGGGCCGATCTTGATGGCCGCCGTCTTCTCGTCTTTCCCCTCGAAAAGGGGGCAGACGCCTCCAAGCTCGATTGGACCGTCCACCAGATCACATCCCTGCGGCTCTATGAAGTGCTCGCAAACCCCGCACCTCTTGTTCTTGTCAGTCTCCGAGGTCGGCATATATCCGGCCTCATCTTTGCTATAGGGAGGGGTGGTACTGGTCTGGGCCACCTTCATAGGCGGGGTAAAAGGGTCCTCGATTTGGGTTTCTGATCCGTGTTTTGTGAGTATGAATCGTGCAAGGTTCTTGCTGAGGTTCATCCTCTTAGCCACGGTCCTGAGATCCTCGGTAGAGACTTCCTTCGAGGCCGGGGGTGGAGGAGCCAACTTCTCGATCTTGACCTTCCCCTTGCCATCTGTCTCGAGCCCGCTGACCAGGTAGTGTTTCTTCGGTTCACCGGTAGCTTCACGAGCCTTCTCAATCTTGAAGGAGGATACGGAGGCGGCTTTCATGAGTCCCTCCTCGGGCATTGGTCCGTACAGATGGTCGGCATCCACAATCGATTGTGGGAGATGCTCGACAGAAGCCAGCTTAGACATAACCCAGGAGGTCTTGTCTGCTCCGATGAAGACGAAGCTGATATCGAAGAACCTGGGGTACGGGTTGTCCACCGATACCTGCCTGCCGTCAGGAAAGATGTGGCCCATCCCATATTTCTTGATATGGATGCAGTAATCCTTACGTGTCTTGGATTTGTTCCCACAGATCTCGCAGATGTCGTACGGCGTCCTGCAGCCCATCGATGTCGAAGGATAGTGACCGTCGTCTATCTTGGCTACTACCTCTGCAGCGCCATTGCACAGGGCCTTGTCTCTGTTGACCAGAACAACTAGTTCGACGCGCTTCATAGCCGGGTTGAGACAAGCCACTTGGATGGTGCCGAAGGCTCTGTTGGGATCTTTATTGCGGTGGTGAGCAAAAGCGTGAGCTGTATAGAATGTCCAATACCCGTAGGGAGGGATTATCTTGTTGGTGAAGTCGTCTATTCCGTGGTCTTTCGGACCATGGGTACGGCAGTCGTGCTCCAGTACGGGCCACCTGAACCGGTCGCCGTTGACGTTACTCCCGTAGTACTCTGATGCGCCGAGGGCGTTCACCAAGAGAGCGATGTTCTCCATGTCTGACTTGTAGGTGCCAAGCCAGTCTTGGATCTCCGGCATGACCGGACCGGCCAGCTTCTTGATAGACTGCCCCGGCCGGAAGATCTGCACGAGCGGCTCCCCGTCTGGAGCTACGCCCGAAAATGTGGAGAGCTTGGTCAGCATCTAGGGCTTCTCGGTATGATCTGCTGGGCCACCAGGGAACACTGCCGCTGGTTTCACTCCGGGGATGGCCCTGGCGGGTTCGGGCAGGAGACTCTCTGACTTCCTGGTCTCTGCGATCTGCTTCCTCGAGGACACGAGCTCATTGATGCTCTTGATCGGAGCCCCTTCCATGCTCACCGCTTGAGAGACGTACTGCCCGGCGACCATGGGGTCCTTGGCGTAGTGCGGGTTGAACCGGTAGAGAGTGTCGAAAGACTTCTGTACGGACTCTGAATCCATCTCACCCAGCTGAGGGTTGTCGTCCATCATGGCCTTGTACGACCTGCTCTTGTTGATAGCGTCCGAGATAGCACCGAACCCCCTGTTGATGAGGCCTTCGCCCGCTCGAGCAGCCAGTCCCATGGCTGACAAGGCACCGGTGTAGATGAGCATGTCCTTCAACATCTTGGGGTCGATTGCCGACAGCTTCTCCATTGCCTGTTCAAAGAGCTCGGGGTTGGCCTGGGCCTCCTTGATGAACTCGGAGGTGTTCCTTCCGATCCTCTCCACCTGTTCGTCGGTCAACTTGCCTGTCTCTACGAGCTCGTTGATGATACTCATGGCATCCTCATCTTCGTGAGTTGACTTGCGGGAATGTTATGGCGAAGACCGAGCCTGGCCTTCTTCATCTGCTGTGCCAGGTGGGCACCACCCCACAGAGTACCTCCGGCTACGGCCGCCTGACCAGGGTGCTTCCATGCGTAGCGTCCCAGGCCCCCAAGCATCTCGGTGCCTCTGAGAAGAGCCCGGGGGAGTAGCTTGGCGATGCTACCCTCCTTGGTCAGCTCCTGGGAGACTCTACTGAGCCTGAGCAACATGGCTCTTCTCCATGGCTTGCTTGAGGACACCGTCGACTTCCTTGAGGTTGTCGAGGACAACGTCAGCGGCCTTGGCCAGCTCCCTGTACCCCTTCGCCATGTCATTGAAGGCCGAGAAGGTCTTGACCAGCTCGTTGTCCGGGTTGATGGTCCGGTGAGTAGCCGCCTTCTCCATGTCGTACCTGATGACGTCGACCTGGGTCTGGGTCAGATCGAGGCCTCGATTGACCAGCCTGGGGACGATCTCCTCCATGGCCTCCTTGACGATGTCGGCGTCCCCGACCTTCGACAGAGCGTGGGTGATCTCTCCGAGAGTGACTCCCTCATAGAGACTCTGCTCGATCATGTGGGCCATGCTGTCGACAGCCTCCTTGATCATGTAGGCGTTCTTTACCAGGGCCTGGCTGGAATCCTCTGCCATCTTCACCAGCTTATGGCGCACCCTGACGAGGTCACCGAAGGGGTTGCTCTGGGGATACTCTTCCTTGCCGCAGGCAAACTTCTTGATGGACTCCAGTGAGACGCCCCGACCCAGGTCGTCACGCACCAGGTCGGCGTGTACCCCGCCGAGCTTCACGTGCTCCATGGCAGACTTGCCCAGCGCCTCCTCTTCCATCTCCTCGAGACGGGTATAGTAGTCCGGGATCTCCGCCAGGTGGTCCTTGGCGATCTCATGGGACAGGCCAGGGTCGTTGGTGTGTTCCATCTCTACCTTGTCGCCCATCCTGAGCTCGGCCGGGTCGAACGCTGTGTCGGGCCTGTTGTCGGCGAGACCTCCCTTCAGCCTGTCCTTCGCCATCTTTTCCATGACGGGGCTGACCGGCTCCATCCCGAACATCCTGCACAGGACGTCGTCTGCGGTCAGATTCCTGTTCACATCGGCAGGCGGGGCGGTGAAGTATTCCTGGTTGGCTGCCGTCTTCTCCACCGGGCGTGCATCCTTGTCCAAGGTGCCAAGCACAACATCCGGATCGGCGATGTCGAAGTTCACGTTCTTGTCTCCTGCCTGCTTCTCGAAGATGGACCGGAAGGTATCGACGTTGGCGAACTCAACGACCCTCCGGATCTGGTCGCTGGAGATGTCGGGATGCTGACGGACCTCTGAGAGGACAGCGTCGTTCAGAGACGCCACCTTGTCCAGGTACATGTCAGCTGCCCGACGGCCCATGATCTCCAGGTCCGTGGTTGAAAGATCCGCATGCGGAAGTTGCCTTTCGAGACCGAGGAATTTCTCATCCATTTCAGTGTCTCCGTTCCTTTGACTACTATTTGGCTACGCAGTACACTTCAACTAAAGCCTAGCACGGAGGTAAAATAGTGGGAAGGATTGTGTATGATGGAGAGACAGTTGTTGATCGGGAAGAAGCCCTTGAGATTTTAGGGATAAGTAAGCGCTGGCTGTGGGATCTCGTCAAACAAGACATCATTTTGACGGTCAAGCTCCCGGAGGAGAAGAAACCTTACTACTACCTGAGAAGCATTGAGAGTTACCAGAGGGCCAAGAAGCTCATCAAGAACCGTACCGGGGCAATCATCCGACTTCTCACCCGGGTAGACGAGCTCGAGCACAAAATGTCCTGGTTGATGAACAATATGCCTGCCCCGATAGAAGAGTACCACGATATCCGGAAGATCATGAACAAGAACCACCCCGACCTTTTCTAACGGTCGATGTCCCACTCCTCCTTCTCGCCGCTATCCTTGTCCAGCTCCTTGACTGGTGTGATGATGTCCGGCCTCTTCCTGAAGTGGAACGACGCCAGGAAACAGAACAGGGCTGAGTGAAAAGAGTCATCGGGACATCCCGGGGCGTGCTTGTACACATCCATACGCAGTCTGTCATTGTACTCTGAGAATATATTCAGGAAGTCTCCAGCGAAAGGTTCCTCAAACTCCTCCCATCTCGGGTATCGAAAGACGTCCCTTCTCTTGACCGCATTAAAGTAGTCCGACATCACCTCGGTCCGGTGGCAGACGTACCTCGGCACTCCGAGCTGGGGGTCCCACTTGATCTTTCGCTTGACGTTGCCAACCCACTGGTACTTCTTGATCTTCTCAGCTCCGTACTGCCGCACTAGGGTATCGTTGGGCCAGAAACCACCACCATAGTCTGCGCCAACGTAGGACACGTTGAACTTGTCGATGAGCCTCATGATCTCTCTGATCTGAACCTCCGGCTCTGACTCGAGGCCTTCGAACCTCTTGAAGTAGAAGTACACGAACTCCTCCCCGGATGTGATAGGGAGGTACGCAGCGAGACAGACAACGGTGAAGGCGTTCTCACTACCTCCGCTCCAGTCGATACCCATGAACACCGGGTAGCCGGAGGAGTACTTCTCGGCCACCTCCAAGTAGTGTTGCATCGATAACTTGCTCCAGCAGTTGTCCCTGACATCCTGCCGGGTGAGTGGACGGGTGCCGGAGTCATAGCTAAGTCCGAGAACCTCGTTGTAGAACTTCGCCCTGCTGTACTGCCTCTGCTTGTGGAGGATGTCATCCCACTCTACCCAGGGGACCATGAGCTGAGGAATGCGGTAACCTTCAAACGGTTTCTCGACCCGGGGCTTCGGATTCAATGAAGCCCATTGCGCGTCGGGGTCCATCGGATGTATGGGTTCTCCGCACTTGTCACAGATGAGCCCTTCCTTGCCGATGTTATCTTCAGCCAGGATGTTCCAGTGCCACGACCCCTTGTTCTTTGGGGTGCCATGATGCCGGCAGGGTACCACCCACTCGTTCTGGGTAGAGAACTTGGACCAGTAGTGCTCAATGGTACCGTCCAAAGACTTCGGGGTACCGCTGTAGGTGTGGAGCTTGTAGGATGAGTGGGATGCACACTCCTCGATAACCGGGATGTTATCCAAGAGAACATCCTGGAGCTCATCTATGTTTATCATGTCGGCTGGGACACCTCGAACGCGGTCCGCATTAAGGAAGGCAAACCTCATCGTGATCTGACTACCGTTGATGAACTTCTTCTCGAGAATGTTGGACAAGAGTTTGGTGTTGGTCAGGGATCTGATCTCGGGGGAGACCTCTATCGGCTCTTTGACCCTGTCCCGGCTGAACACTTTGGTCTGGGTGTTGGACGGGCTGACGTAGAGGGATCTGAAGTAGGGTATCAGGCTACAGTACGTTAGTATCCTGTTGCCCACGTAGCTTGATTTTTCAACTTGGCGTCCCGCCTTGAGGAGCAGCCTCTTATGGCTAGTGTCATAGATGGGGCGGAGATATCTACGCTCCTCGAAGTTGAAGCTCTTGAGCTCCCCTCCGGCAGGTATCTTTATAGCAAACTCAGTGAACCTCGAGGGTGGTACGTCCAGCTTGTCGGTATTGTCCAAGTCTAGGAGGTCTTCACCTTCTTGTGCAACAGGGCAGTTGGAATACCATTTGAATGCCTCATCCTCATCGATGGAGGCTCTCTTCTTATGAGATGTAGCTTGACCAAACTGTCCCGAGGTCACTATCATAATTTTGCGCCTTTTTGTGGTACAAGAAGATGGACCAACGAGAAGTTACCATTCGGAAGCGGCTGGGATGGGTTGAGCATCTCAGAAACGATCTTCTTTTTCTCATTGGTGAGGAGGACATACATCATACCTTCAAGATATATCCTACTGTCGACCCAATCAAGTTCATAATGCGCGCCCTCCTTACAGGAACCCTACCGAAAGATAGCAGGCAACCACTCCGGGACTTCATCAGGGGCTGGGCAGAGAGATACGACTGTGAGATCCCAAGGATCAAGATTCACAAAGGCGTTGTGTCTGCAGAGGTCTACACCAAGCGCAGACACTGGACAGGAGATACAGATGAGAATGATAGCAGGCCTGGACGAGGTCGGGATGGGGAGCCTGGCCGGCCCTCTAGTGATAGTGGTGACAGCATTCAAGAGCGGGACGGAGATGCCGGAGGGGGTGATGGACTCGAAGAAGCTGACCAAAAAGAAAATGCGAAGTCTAGTAGAACCTATCACCAGTATAGCGACGTTTGTGGGTGTAGGCTGGGCATCGAATGAGCTCATAGACGAGATAGGTATCGCTGATTCCTGGCAGACCGCCAGCTCAATAGCCCTCGAGAATATACCCGAGCTCGATCTGCTTCTGATCGATGGGGTAAGAGAGGTGAAGAGCTACGAAGGCAACCAGGTAACGGTGAAGAAGGGTGACGACAAGCACTGGCAAATATCAGCGGCCAGCATCATAGCCAAGGTCATCCGCGACCAGGAGATGAGATACCTGCACGACTTTTACCCGAGCTATGGGTGGATCACCAACTCTGGGTACGGGACGAAGGTTCATAAGGAGGGCCTGTTGGAGAGAGGACCGTGCCCCCTCCACAGGAGGACATTCCTCAAGAAGATACTACGCGGGAAGAACTCCTTTGGCGGCCTGCTCCCTGAGAAATCTCTCTCGGATGGCGGCAATGGGGGAGACCCCAGACTCCGTGGCCCGTGGCACTGGGCCCACCGAACCTCTGAATGCTTTCGGAGGCGTGGCTCCCGCAGCGATAGCCTTACGTAACCCGACAGGGGACGTAGCCAGTTGCTGCGGGCCCATCGTCCATGTCGCACCACCAGGAACCGTCGGAGGGGGCATCTTCACCGACCTGGTAACCCCCTTAGCAGCTTGCCCAGCGAACGTCGGAGGACCGGTCACCTTCGTAGCCGCAGTCATTTCCGGAGCAAGCTTCTTCCCCATACGGGTGAGGAACTTCCCGAGCCCAGTGCGGAGAGCTCTGATACCTGCTTCTTTCTCGATAGACTCGAGCTCATCAAAGAAGGCTGCCATCATGGCTTCTGTTGCGACCTTGTCCATATTACACCTCGTAAAACAGGTACCATCGACCATCTTTTTGCCTGATGTCTACGATATCAGACGCGGCTGCGAAGATGGCCGCCAGGGTAAGGTTGAAGGTGGCATCGTCGTTACCTGAGCCTCCGGTGACCGACACCGGGTTGGTCGGGTCGGTGGTGTACGCCCCCTCGAATTCTACCGCGATACCATCGATGACTTTTCCGGTCTCGCTTGTGACCTTGAGGGTAGCAGCAACCTCAAACCCTCCACCGACTACGGTCAGGATGTCGTCCACTTCGTACCCGTTCCCGCCAGCCACTATGGCCGCGTTGGTAACCTCCTTGGCGGCGCCGGCGAAGGTAGTGAGGGCATCCGGAGACTCGAATTGAAGTACTCTTACTGCCATGTCCTGATCCTTTCGAGTTCGTTGAAGAACGCTGCCTTCTCTATGTCACCTTTGTCCAGGTGCCATTCTTTGAACCTGGGCTGGAACATGGCTCCCAGGCTACCGTCCTTCTTTTTGAATACCTTCCTAGCTTTCACTTTGGCTACTCTCCCTACGTAGGCATCTGGGTCCTCAAGCATGCGCCGCCCCTCCTCGTGTTTGAACCCACCTACCTGTCCTACTATAGGACCATCCACCGTCCATGAGTAGCTCACTGACCCGGCCCTGTCCAAGGTCTTCCCGTCCTTGCTGACCGCTGGGTTCACCTTCCGCGCCACGACGTCGAAGTCGGGCAGCACCTTAGCCTTCACGGGCTTACTGGTCTCACCTTTACTGACAAGGACTACCCCTTCATCGGTGAGAGGATACTTCTTAGACTTGACGGCATTGAGTAAACCAATCTTCTCCAATGCGCCGATAACCATCCTCGGGAGAGGGAGCTCTTCTATCTCGTCCGTCACCTTCTCGAGGATCTTTATCTTCTCCTCGAAAGGTTCCTTGCTGACATCTTTCCCTTTGTACTTGAGGACATTGAATGGGATTGGGACCAGCTTGATACCTGACTTGGCCTGCTCTTCTCTGCTCCTCCACACCTTGGCATTGAGAAGGCCACCAAGCTGCTCTGCGGGTATGGCCTTGCCGTCTTTCAACCTGACCCCGATGGTCTCGGCAAGCAGGAGCGTGTTATCGAGCTCCTTCGGCACCTTCTGTTTCAGAAGCTCCGGCATCTTGTGGGTGTGCTCGATGAGTCCAGTCTTCGCCCTCTTAGCAACCCGGTACGAGAAGGCCCGGGGCGCCCTCCCAGCCTTCAGGTCCAAGACGGTGTGGGCCCCGTCGAACTTCGGCATCATCACCTGGGTGTCGTCGGTGGGGTCGACGGAGTCGATGTCGATCTCTTTGTAGGTCTCCTTACCCGAAGGGATGTCAGGCCTCTTGGACCGGGTCTGTGTCTTGTTGTGGAGGAACCACTTCCCCTTGCCATCGGTCCGTATCGAGTACTCCTCTGGCTGGTCGCCCTCGTACAGGTTGAACCTGAGCTTGGTCTCCTTGTCCTCCCCCGGCTTGGCGTGGTAGACCTCAGCCTTCTCCCGCCTCCCCTTTTTTACTACACCTTTTCCGTAGGTCGTTGTGATGGGACCCGTGTAGTCCATGTACGGGACCTCGTGGTCGAACGTGGGGATAACCCTCACGGACTCCCCAGGTCCGGGAAGATCAGACCGCTTCGGCATTACGAACGAGTGGGCGATACCGGTCTCCGGGTTGCCAAATCTGATGTCGGTATGTAGCCCGGCCCTCTCAGCAAGGTGTGGGTGAGCAGAGAACTCCCATGTCTCCGGCTCGGTTACAGTCGGGAGCCCGCTACGGTGTCTTGCAGGAACCCCTGGCCCAAGATAGCCCTTCTCGTAGTGAGGCTTCTCACCTCGAGTGACAGCCTCGGCAGCCTTGGACAGGAGGTACAGATTCACCGGTCATCCTATTTGAACTTGGCCACCCCGACGTCGAGCTCGGTGTAGATCTTGTTGATCATCTCGAACAGGGTCTTGTCAGGGAGGGAGCCCGCCCCTTGAATCTGAACAGCGTAGGACCCGAGGTTGACAACGACCTCCTCATCGGAGCTGTCACGCCCGATGACGGTCCCCTTGTCCACGGCGTAGTCCCCGTGCCAGCTGCGGTCCATTGCCACCTTGATGATGGCTTCCATGTTGTCAGGGAACCTGAGGTCGGAAACCGTTTCGAACCTACCAGGGATGTACCTGAGCCTGGTACCTCCACAACGTGGGCAGGGCTGGACATGTCCGGGCGCAGCCTTGATCTCGGTGTTGCATTTCAAACACCTTGGGATGTAGTGACCCTCGGTCCAGACATCATCCTTCCCGCCTCGGGGGAAGAGGTGGAGGATGACATCGCCCTCTTTGCGGAGCCACTCGCCAAAGATGTTGGCGAAGTCCAAGACCTTGTTCAGCTCAACGAGCTTGTAGCTTGCCTGGGACATCGTCTGTCCGAGTTGTTCGTCCATTGCCGAAAGGCTATCCGACATCTCCATGGTACCCTCCTTACTTTCCTGATTCACTGTGTGATCCTTCTGACGCGATCTCCGCCAGGGCTTTGATCTTCTGCTCCTCTGGTACGAGCAGGAACTTGCTGAACCGCTTCAGCATCTCCTCGAAGCCCGCACCCTCTGCGAAGAGGGTATTGTAAATCCCGACGAGCTCCTTGGCGTACTTGGCGGTTATCTCCGCTGTCTCTTTGGTGTCTGTCATCCACCTTGTGGCCTCGAGCCTAAAGTGGATGATCCGGTAAGCGTCCTTGAGCGCCTCCTTCCCTTCGACCTTCGGCTCGAACCCTGCCCTCCACATGGCCTGGTCCTGGCTGCACCGAATGGCGGCCAGGTACTGGTCCCGGTTCACGTTCCTGTGCAGGAGGTCGAACCACTCGGTGTCGCTCACCCGATTGTAGTTCCAGATGTAGTGCTTGTAGATCTGGATGATCTTCACCGAGAGATCAGACCCGGTGCCGAATGACTTCGATAGGCTGTCGACTATCTGGTCCTCGACCACGTCTCCCATCAGCAAGACTCGGAGTTTGAACTGGAGACGATGCTGGGCAAGCAGGTTCAACATCTTGCGCTCGTCCTCTCCAGGACGCCACAGGGTGTATATCTTGTTGGCCTGCATGAACTCCACAGTCTCTTGATGAGTCTTATCGTTGAACCTGAACGTTTTGGGAGGAGTGAAGTCATCCCTCAAGGCTTTCGCCTGGGAGTTCGTCGGTCCCGGAAGGTCCAGCTTGCGGAGGTCGTCGTCGAGCTCCTGGAGGAACTCCTTCCACTGGTCATCCCCGAGAGGCCACCTCTTAGCTATGAGGTACTTTATGTAGTACTCCGATGGATGTGCCACGACCTACTCCGCAAAGGTCAGTTCCTTCTGCTGGAGAGCCTTGAGGCCCTTGATGACGTCCTCCATGGCTACCAGCATTCTCTCCGCCGCCACCTCTGGAACATCGCTCAGGCCTATCCTGATTGCGATGAGCAGCTCGGCAATCTTGGACGAGGTCTCCTCGAGACAGGGAAGCATGTCCACGAAGGTGGCCACGTTCTCTGCATTCAGGAACCCCAGACCGAGGATCTTGTCTGTCGTGAGGGCATCGTTCAGGAACGCCGCCTCCTTCACCAGAGAGAAGCTCTTGATGGGGTGGGGAAGATTATCCAGATGCTCGCGGACGTTCTTCCTTGCCGACGCGATCTTCTCACTGACTGTACCCAGAACCTTGACCCCGGGGACTGTCACCAGATCACCCGAGCTTGCCTTGTCCAGGGACTCCTTGACGAAGTTGGGGATCATCCCGAGGGCTGCCCCCAGGAACTCAGCCTTGTCCCTGTCGATGAACTTCGTGTGTTCCTCAGCGATCTTGACGACCGAAGGCCCACGGAAGGAGTAGACGTCGCCGTCACCGACGATCTCCACCGTGCCTGCCCAGTCCTTGTTGGCGGTCTTGGAGAACATCATCGGCTCGGCCACGAGTTCGACCTTCGCCTTCAGGGGCATCCAGCAGAAGGTGGCCGGCACGGCGTACTCCATCTCCCCGACCTTGGTCACGACCTTCAGTCCCTCCGAGAAGGAGATGGTGACCTGCTCACCGGTGCCGCACTGTCCGACGTAGGACACCTGCCCGGTGGGTCCGGAGAAGGTGCTCGTGATGGTCATGGGAACGAACGCCTTGGCTGTGCCGTGGTCGATGTAGTAGAGCGCACCGTATCCCTGAGGAACGCCCCGGGGGATGTCAGTGGACTTGCTGACGAACTTGCCGGCGATCATCTCCTGCAGAGCGAACTGGGACCCGTTGTTGAACAGGCTGAGGGGGAGAGGCTGCATGTCCATGGACAAGAGGGTAGGGAAGACCCACCCCGTGAGCACGTTGCCCGTAGTGTCTTGGACATTCCACAGACCAAACTGGTCAGCGTTCTTGACCTCCTCGGCATCCAGGGTGTCCTTGGCTGCGGCCTCCGGGCTGGCAGTGATGCTGCCGTCGCTCTCCATGCGGGCCACGAGATCCTGGTCACCGATGAGCTCCTGAGCGGTGCCCGGGTCGACCTCCTGTTCCTGGGGTGAGAACATGTCCGTGTTGGCCCACTTGACCATGCACTTCCCGTTGTCCAGCTTCCGGATCTGAACCACGTCCGGGGGAATGCTCTCCCAAACCGTGTTGGCGAACTTCTTCAGGTCGGAGACCTCGAGGTTGGAAGCTGAGGCGAAGGCGGCCTGCATGCCCTCGTCACCCTCAGATATCTTGGCCCTGATGCTGGGGTCACTGGCTTCCTTCAGGAACCTGTTCTTGTGCTCCTCCAGGACAGTGCCGCTGAGCATAGGAAGGATGGGTACGAAGCTCTGGACCGAAGCCGCCTTGATTCCTGTGGAGTACCCACCGTAGGTCTGGGGCGGCACGAGCTCGTGGATGAGTGATGTCTCCCTGGGCTTCTCCCTGACCCCATCGAACAGGGCAGGACGGAACAGAGACTCACGGAGCTTGTCCTCAGTGAGATGATGGTAGGTCCGGCCGGTCATGAAGACATCGAGGGGGGACAGCATCTGGTCCTTGACGATGATCGGGATGTGGGCCTTGGACATCTTGTAGAGGCCACGCTCCTTGGTATTCATCTCGGTCTTCGGAGTGACCTCGATGGAGCCGAAGGCGTACCCACGCTCCTCATCCACCCGGTCCAGGATGATATGGACATCGAACCCGCTGAGGTACGGCAGCTGCTTGTAGGCCTCTTGGGTGATCTCCTGCGGCCACGTGTCGACGTTGTCCGATAGCTTGATCATCATACCGGCCAGCTTCTCCTTGCCGGGGATCTCTATCGTGGAGTCGAGAAACAGGGGTTGCATTTCCATGGTTGCTCCTATTTGACTTTTACCTTCTGAGCCAGGAGACCAGATAGCTTGGCCCCCAAAGCTGAGATGGACGCATTCTGTGTGAGAGGGGCACCAAAAGAGGTAGCCTGGTTGATGCTAAGGTAACCTAAGAGCTCGGCAAGGAAGGTCACCATCTCAGTCCCCAGTATAGCAGGGTTGGTCGCATCCGGGCCGCCTATGTTGGTCATCGGCGCCGTAATGGTCTTCGTTCCGGTGACATTCTCTTTGCTGTCCCCACCGACTGTCTCTTCCAGGTTCGCCGCAGCGTCGAGAAGAATATCCGTTCCAGCCGTCACCTCTACGTTGCCCTGTTGGGCCTCGACCAGGACGTCCGCCTCTTCGGACAAGACAGAGACGGTCTGCTTGGCGGCGATGCTGCAATTTCCCTCCATGTCCCAGGTGACGTTGCCCGTTTTGGTTATCGTCAACCGAACTTGCTGTTGTCCATCGTCAAGACCTGAGTCATTTACCACCAAGTCTAGTGTAGTCTCACTGTCCTCCCCGTGGGAACCTACTGTAAGTGTTGCGATATGCTTGGGGTCGTTCGCAAGGTTCTTCGCGAGGAGACCAAACTGTGTCGGGGAGTCCCCTGTGGTGGTCTGGTCATCCCTCTGTGTTTCCCAGTACAGCTTACCCCCGAAGGTCTCGAGGTTGTAATTCTCGCAGAAATCCCTGATGAAGTTCCTGACCGGGATGTAGATCCTCTGGGCTATGCTGGTGGCACCGATCTGGATGGCTCCACCCCTACGAAGAACGATGAAGTTGTCATCCCTGGTCCGGAACATGATGTCTCCGGGGTTCAGGGACTGTCTGTTTCCTCGGTAGCTTGCATTGTCCTCGTCGTATGGGGACTGGAATCCCATGATGAACGGGGTGGAGAACTCCCCATCGCTGGGCTTACACAACCAGACCAGGGCACCAACCTCCGGCTGGGCATACATTCCTTCGCCACCCATGTAGTGGAAGTAGGGAGAGGAGACCTGGATATCGAAGAACCTCTTCCCGGCATGTTCGGTGATCAGGTCCACGGACCAGTCTTCGATGTTCACGTTGACGATGCGGGCCGTCTCTATGACCGCCGGTACGAAACCTGTCTCAAGTAGTGATGCCATGCGCTACTCAATAGAGCCAGGGCTCTTCTGGGGTCCCATCAGAAAACTCTTTTCCGTAGGCCATACCGGGGATCGGGTGGGTCCCATGAAGCATCGACTTCCACCCCTCTGCGGAGGCATCGAGCACGGTCTTCTTCAGGTTGGTCGCCTGCATCCTTGCCAACCAGTCCTGATGCATGTCCTGCGACAGGACTGCTGTGCCCCGTAGAACAGGGTGGTACTTCACTGGCTTCTTGGCCCCCTCCACACTGTTGTACGACCTTATCTTGGAGGTTGGGGCCAGATCTCCACGGAGGTACTCCGGGTGGTCTCCGGGGTCTACCACCTGACTGAGGTTGGTTAAGGACCTAACGAAGGTCTCTATGTTCCTCCGCTTCACCGGGGACACGGCATCGTAGACGCCCTTCACCTCGTCGGTGATGTACCTCTGGACTGTCCCTATGTTGGTGAGGGGCAGGAGCTCGAGGGGATTCTTGGGGCCTGTGGAGAGTGCGTCGCCCTTTTTCACCTCAGCGCCTCTTCGAACCGTAAGCTCTCGTCTCGAGGGAACGAAGTGTCTCTTGTCTTCTACGTACACATTGTGCCCGCCGGCCGGGTCTTTCTCTATCTTCCTCACCTTCCCGCTGCTCTGGGACAAGGTGGCCGCACCAGGGAGGGTCTTGGGGAACTCGAGTAGCTGTTCTATTCTCTTGAACTGGTTCCCTGCCGTCGTGCTCTTGGCCCCTACGATGGACCCCTCGTGGAAAGCGGACATGGAAAGTTGGGACATCGGCTCTCCCATAGCCTGGGAAGCTATGACTCCAAGGTTGGTACCCTTCGGGTATACTTGACCGTCAGGACCAAGACCATAACACTTCGAACACAATCCCTCACCGTGCGCGCACTTCAATGGCGTCCTTACTGGTATCTCACGAATCTTGTTGTTCTTCAACCTGTTGATGAGATCCATGTCAACGAGTGTCCCTGCGGGGATTACCCCCTTGTCCTTACCGACCTTCGATCCCAGGTTGACATCCTTGGCCGTGAACCTCCCAAGCGCATCTCTGTCGTTGATTGAAAGGGCGATGCCCTTCGCGGTCCCGCAGTCATCCGAGGTAACCATCTGGTTCATGGTGATGTTCATCATCTTTTTGGACATGAACCCGGGGTCTTTGGTCTGTTTAGTCCTCCCGATGATGCCCATGCGAGCCCCATGCATTGAGGCCCAGTAAGACCCTACGTCCAGACCTTCGGAGAAGGACTTGTTGATTGGTGTGAGGACAGGCTCACCTTTGGAATCCACTACCAGGGTGGGACCGAAGACGATCTGCTTGAACTGGTTCCAGTTGCCCCGGGCCCCGGACCGGATCCAGTCGTACATTCTGTTCTGTGACCTGTCCAACTGCGCCTTGCCCCTGTCTGAGATATCCTTCGCCGCGTTGGCATATATCTTTGCCAGCTCCTTTTCGAGCCTGGCCTTGTTGGATATCCTCCTCTTCGCGGACTTGGCATCCTTGTCGGCTCTTCCGAGCCTGAGATCGCGGTACCGAGTGTCGGCAACGAAGTCGTCCAATCCAACCGAGAGACCTGTGGAGTAGAAGTTGCCAAGGTCTTTGTACCTGCCTGCTGTCCCTGAGAAACTTTTCAGGTCTTCAGACGCTACCCTGCTAAGGAGATCGTGGAGCGTCTTCTTGTCCAAAACGGTCTTCTTGTCCGTAAGCAGCTTCTCGTCACGGAGATCTTCGGGAAGGGCCTGGTATAGCATGAGCCTGGCCACCGTCGTCTCCTTAGCAGGTGCTCCCAGCTTCTCGAGCTCAGAGAGCTTTGAGAGCTCACGGATCTTTATGAGGTCAGTCTCTGCTATCTCACCTTTCTGAACAGCCCTGGCAGCATCTGCGGCCGTGTCGTACACCTTACCGGTTCTCTTCCCAGTCTCGGTCAACTTGTACAATCCAAGCATGGCCTCCTGCCGGGGCGTGTACATCAACAACCCGGTTGAGGGGCTGAACAGGTTGTTGGAGGGCATCATCTTCACGGTCTCGTCTACGGCTTGCTGGCTTACGGGAACGAAGGCCGACATGGTATCACCGTCGAAATCCCCGCCAAATCCTGAAGTAACTAAGGGGTTTACCTTAATTGCTCTACCTTCGGTGAGTACAGGTCTGAATGCCTGGAGACCGTACTTATGCAGGACTGGGTCTCGCTTCATCATCACCGGGCGATCCTTGACCACATTCTCCAACGCCCGGATGGCGATTGAGCTGTTGGTCCTAATCTTGTCCAAGGCTTCTCCGGGAGTGTAGCCCATCCTCACCAGGTTGGCGGATACGAAGGGCTTGTAGATCTCCATGGCCGCCTTTCTTGGCAGTCCTACTTCGTCTAGTGCGAGGGAGGGCTCAGGGACAATTGTCCCTCGAGCCGACATATCCTGCCGCCGGCCGATGATGTTCTTCTGGAAGAATGCCTCCTTCGGAGACTTTCCGCCGGACTCTCCCCCCAGGGTGGAGGCGATGCCGCTGAGCTGACGTCCATACTGGGTCTTGCCTGTGAGAGCAAGGGCCCTCATACCATCGTACAAAGAGGACACCAGCTTGTGGCGCTCTTCTTCCGGAAGACCTTTTGGGAAGTCACGCAGTTGATCGTTGACCTTTCCGATACCCTTGTATAGCCCATTGAGATCGTCGTAGTTGATATTCCCGTTGTCCATGATCGACACGGGTCGCATAGCCGGAGGCAGCACAGGTATCATGGAAGATGTGTAAGCCTCAACGGGGTTGAGCTCAGCCTTCTTCAGAGCCCGGAGGTATTTGATCTTCTTGTTTGCCTCGTCTAGCTTGGCACCTCTGAGATCCTTTACCTTCCCCTCCAGGGTTTTGAGATCCTTATCGACATCCACCTTCTTCAGCAGGTCGACTATTACGGGCGCTCCGGTCTTCCCGTCTACGTCCTTCGTTCCCTCGAGCAGTCCTTGGAAATCCTTTGCCTTCAGACCGGTAAGGGTTCTGATGGGCTTCTCGAATATCGGAGTAGGCATTCTTTCCGCCAGTGGGAGGTGGGACCACTTGTCTCCCAGCCGTCCCTGAGGCCACGTGGTGCCTGTCACCTTGGGATCGAACAGTCCTCCCTTCTCTGGGATGATGGATCTTCCTCGACTGGTGCCCTTGAACGCCTTGCCGGCATCTTCTATGGGGCCGTTGCTCATCTTGAGAACTTCATCGTCGGTCAGTGGGGACAGCACCAAGGAGTTTCCATCCTTGGTCACATCGACCCCCATACCCTTTAGGTAGCCTTCGAACTTCTTATAGACGAACGGTATCTTCGGAGGGGGGATGGGCTCCCCATTTTGAAGAGCGAACCATACATCGTCGTTGAGATCAGACTTCATGGTCTGCATCTCCCTGATGTTGTGCCGTGCACCATGGGCCAGCAGAGCGTACAGACCCATGGCATCCATGCTCTGACCGCTCGTCGGACCGCCACCCTTCGGGGTCAGGTTGACGTCGTACTTGTCCCGGGACCGTGCCTGAAGCTTCTTCTCCGCCACGTGGTGGAGCTTCAGGATGTACTGCTTTCCGGTCAGGACTTTCTCGTACTTCTTGTTGGTCTTCGGATCTACAAGGTCCTCGGTGTCTGACAGGCCGTGCTTCTTGAGCTCAGCCTTCATGTTCCTGACATAGTCCTTGTTGTCGGGGTCGAAGTTGTCCGCGACATAAGGCTTGCCGGTCTTCTCAGCTATCTTGGATGCGGCAGTCTCGAGTACCTGGCCGAGGTTCATTCTGCTGGGGATACCAGTCTGGTTGAGCAGGACCTCCATGTGGTTGCCGTCTTTATCCTGCGGCATCTCTCGGTCGGGGATGATGGCGGTGATGATGCCCTTGTTGGCACTCCTGCCCACGATCTTGTCACCAATGATTGCCGGAGAGTCGGCGCGGAGATAGACGTTAGTTTGCTTCCCGTGCTTCACTACCTTTACCACCTTAGCCGGGTAGTCGTGCTCCCACGTTATGGGCCTCGGCTTCACCGGGGTGATAGATTTCTTGGGGAAGAACAGGTTGAGCATCTTCTGCTCTGGGGTGATCTCTTCCACCTTCAACTGACCGACCAAGAGATCTCCCGGTTCTACTGTCTCACCGACTTTGATAACGGCATCGTCGTCCAGCTTCTTGACCTGGTCCTTGGTGTAGGCGCCTGCTGTGTGTGCGGTGAACTTCTTCTTGTCGAGGATGACATTCTTCTCGGCAGTCACCCCCTCACGATGAAGATGCTGCGAGGTGAGCTTCTCAGCTGCCGACTCTGAGATGACTATCCCGTCCTCGTAGTTGTACCCCCTGTAAGGCATGTAGGCCGTCTTGAGAGAGGTACCAAGGGCAAACTTGCCGCCCTTGGTGAAGTTCGAGTCTGCTACGACCTGACCCTTCTTGACCTCGTCGCCTTTCTTGACCAGGGGGTTGGAATTGAGGAAGCTCTTGTTCTCATTGAGCGGGAAGTTGTCGTAGAGCTGGACCTCGTAGCGCTCTCCATCCTTTCCACGAATGATTATCCCGTCGTCCTTGACCTTCTCTACCTTTCCTGACACCGGGGAGCTGTGAGAGTTGAACCTCCCAACAGCCTGTTCGAAGGTAAGGTTACCTCCGCCCTTCACCTGGACCAGAGGCTCCTCCCTATGCTTCAGGGAGACGGCCTGCTCAGCCTGCTTTGAAGCCATCATGGCCCTGGTACCTTGGGTGTTCTGCAGGAATGGAATCATATTGGCAGAAAAGTCGAACATCCCCTTCGAAGACTCGAGGATGTAGTCTACCTGCCCTGGCACCAAAACAGAGATGTTCCCCTCCCTATCAGAGACCTTCACCTCTTTCTCCCTGGGGACAGGTTGGCCCCCAACCCACTTGTACTGGTCCGGGAAGGCCAGGTTGGAGTGGAGGGCAGTGTAGGGGTCGATCTCTTCGTACTTCTGCTTCTTGGTATTGTAGGCCCGGATCTTCAGAGTGTTGCCATCCTTCTTTGCGCCCAGAGCCATCTGCAAGATGGTACCGGTTCTCTCGCTCTCCGGGGTTTGAATGCTGTCGATGAATCCGATGTGGCTGTTACTGACACCTTGCGCCTCCAAAGTTAAGGCGTGGGCGCTCATGATACCGTGCTCACCTCCAATTGTGGTCTTCCTGTTGCCATTCAGGAACCCCATCGGGTTGAGCTGCTCTGGTCTCTCAGAGATGACTGAGTTGGTGAAGAACCTCTTGATCTGACCTCCGAATAGCTCCGGGTTGACTACGGTCCGCACCTTGTTCGACTTATCGACTACGGTCTGCAGTTTCCCCGATATCTTCCTGCGGACATCCTTACTGAGCCTCTCGGTGAGAAGGTCCTCAGTGGAGTAGACATCCTTGAACTCGAGGGAGTCTCTATCGTCTGGCTCATCTTCCTGCCTCGAGACCTTGAGGATCTTGTGTGACCCGGTAAGGAGCGCCTCGCCTGTTACCTTGTTGAAAGGTTTACCGAGGGTGATCTTCGTGGAGTCCGGCCTGAGAGCTGTACCATCGAAGGCCTCAATGATCTTTTTCTGTGCCTCCTTCAAGTCGGTAGGGGCTTTCCCAGTGATGGCGCGGTACATCTTACGGATGTCGTTCTCAGGTTTTGCGGCCCTGTTGGCGGTCAGAAGCTCCTTACCCCACCTCTTCTCGATGTCATCATCGGATACCCCCAAGGTCTTCAAGATAGGGTACAGACCGATTGACGAGCCACCGTATTTGATGCTCATCTTTTTGGTCTCGGGGCTGAACTCCATCGAGAACCCGCGCCCTTCCACGCCCTTGGCAAGGTTCCACTGAGAGGCGAGCTCACCGTTCTCCTTGATCCTGGTATAGACCCCGGACTTCAAACGCAGTTGGTTGGCCACCTGCCATTCATTGCCATCCACGATGTAGGTATACCGGCGGGTGATCTTGGGGATGCTCCCCACGTTTACAGTCTGTCTGTCCTTGATCTTACCGGTCTTGTTGTCCACCAGAGAGACGTCTGCACGGATTGGTACCGTCCATGACCTGCCCTTTACCTTCGCATCTGTCTGGGTACGGATGTCGTCGATGTCCTTGTTGTCGTCCACCCACACCTTGTGGGCCACGACCGTGTTCTTTGCGCCCTTGACCGGGAAGTATTCCTCTACGGTCTTGGACATCCGGTCCTTGAGAACATTGAACGCACTTTCAGGGTGGATGTAGGCCATGCCATCTCCTTAACCGGCGCTGCGTGGCACCTCGAAGACTCAACACGCCATAAATTCTACGAGATTTCTCGGTATAAGAGAAGTGTATAGGAGAGTCATACTACTTTTCTTCAGACGAAAGGAGGTATGCGAGTGACTTCTGGACCGAAATCCACGGAGATTTTGGAGCACGACATCGACGATCTGTTGAGCTGCACGGAGGATGAGGAAGAAGAGATGGATGACGAAGAGAACCAACAAGAAGAAGAAGGAGAGCAAGATGGTTAAGCTGTTCATTTTCATGTTTCTAGCGGGGTTCTGTAAGGCGGTACTGAACATCCTCGAGGATGAGGTGGCACAATGCCATGCTGCTTCTTGTGCGGGGAGGCCGTAGAGGACGAAATCCTCCGACTCCAACTTGGACTGGTCCAGTACAAGAAGAGGGGTCCGATATTCCTCGCAGATACTTTTGAGGATGGGTCCGCAGTCAAGTGGATCCATCCCAAATGCGCACCTGGGTGTTACCCCCACCTCATGCGCTACGACTACTGCGCTATCTGCGGTCACCAATTCTACGAGGAAGAGTCGGCCCTCTTCATAGAAGCTGGGGAGTTCCAAGGATGGAGAAGGAGGTCGAAGTTCGACGGGGAATCCGGGGGCGTGCTGCACTACATCTGCGCAGAGGAAGAGCTTGGATTTGACCTATGGCGGGAGTGATACCAAAGAAGGCGGGCCCCAACAGTGTGGGGTGCGAGAACTGCGGAGAGGCATGTGAAGATGAAGTAATCCTGTTCGTCCACATAGTAGAGGGGGAGGAGACCGAACTACCATTCTGCAGCGCCGAGTGTTGGCAAGAGTACTTCGACGTACTGCCGGCCACAGAGCTCAAAGAGAAGTATCGCGAAGAGGCGAACTTCATCTACAACCAAGTCTGTCCGGCATGCAAAGCCAGGTTCAGGAAGAGAGTGTACAAGGAGGTGAATGGGGGTTAGACCATCGCGGCTTCAGGGCCGCGTCTCGGGGGCTTATTCTCTGGAAGGGGGAGAGCGGCAGAGTTCGTATGAGCCCCGGACCTGGAATTGAGAACTTGAACCACCAGGCTATAGAGCTGGGGATTTCCTTGACGGAGGTTCGCCAGCTCAGCCTGTTTCTGGTTATCGGGGAGAGCATCGAGCCAAGCAACAATCCTGTTGGCTATGTCCAGCACGCTCATCTGTGGGCCGGAAGCGTCCAAAGGTGACTGGGCGGCCTCCATAGGCGGGGGCTGCTCTTCTTGAGGAACCATATCAGAGACAGGGGGTACCATACCCATTCGGTTGGCCATCCCCTGCTCTTGGACCATCATCTGCCCCATTGCGGCGGGGCTTGCGGCACCAGGTTGTCCGGCAGCCATCATACCCATCTGTTGCATCTGATCAGCAGCTTGTGGGTCCATGGGTGGCTGTCCGGCGGCCTGGGCCTCGAGCATGGACTTCTGTGCTCTTAGCTGGTACTTCTGGATGACCATCTGAGACTCACCCTGAATGGTGGCCTGGCCGATAGCCTGCTGTCTTTGAGCCTCGAGCATCTTGACACGCTCGTCGTCCATTCTCTTCTGCTCGGCATCGAGATCCCAGTCGGTGTCCTCCATGAGAGACCTGTCAGAGAGCTTGCCTGCCTGGTTGAGCTGCAGATGGAACGCGCTCCTCTGGAGGTCGTCTGCCATCTTGAACTTCTTATATCTCGGGGCGACCGTACGCCATCCCATGAATGCGGCGATCTTCGGGATGATGAAATGCTTAACCATTCGGAGGCGGTCTGACTTCTCGTCCAAGAACTTGTTCTCCAGCATACGGAGGGAGACATTGGATCCCGAGAAGCTGAGGCCACCGAAGACGAGCTCAATCGGAACACCCATTCCGGCGACGATGTGCTCGAGCCAGACACGGTACTCCTGGGAGAGGAGAAGAGCCTTGCCATCACCGCCGAGGGTCTGCTGGTTGACAGGGATAGGCATTATGGGGATGTAATTGTTGTCCAAACGCCATCTGATGAGCTCCCGCTCCATCTTGTTGCGCCAGCTCCCTAGGTTGACTGAGCTGTACACATCTGAACTTGGCCCCGCAGACTGAGGGAACAGGATGCGAAGAGGAACTATATGTTCAACTGCTATGCTATTTTTCGTAGCTACCCCAGGGCAACAGAAGGTTGTATCCTCGGTGATCTTAAAATCGATGTAAGTGTCCTCTTCTACTTCCTCTATGGCACACACCCTGGTGGCGAAATATTCCTTCCAAAAGAATCCACTTTTACCGGAAGTCACTTCGATGGTAGTAGCTCTGTCTTTGCTCCAAAGATCCAACATCCTGTCCTTGGACGGGCCGGTTAACATGACATGGAAATGCTCATTTCCACCTTTGATGGTTCTGCCACTGGGAAGAATACTGTCTTTAGTGGTGAAAGATCGGACGGTGGCTATACACCCTAAATGTAGACACATCCTGTAGGAATCATAGGCCAGGTCTCTACTAGAGGTAGATAGTGTGGCGGATTTTTCCCTGACATGTCCATCGGCTTCGAACAGCCCCTTCAGAAACGCAGCTTTCACTTCGTCTGAGGCGTGCAAGATATGCTCGGGGACCTTCTTGTCTGTTGCTGTCCCAGGTACCAACCCTTTAATTATGTGTCGGGCAATAGTATTTGATAATACGACCGGGCTCACCGCCACATTCTTTTCTTCTAAGGTGCAGTCCACTTCGAACACCCTGTGAACGGCTGATATAAGCTCTTCGGTGTAGTAACTCGGGTCATCACTTCCTATAGAGAACTCGACGTGCCGCGCACCACAGCTACCATCCCCAGCGTACCACCCAAGAATGTACCCTAGATCCTCGTCCATTTTCAGTTTGGACGGGAACCGGTTAGGTAGCCTTCCTTCTTTGGTGTACCTCTTGGCTGTCTTTTCTGGAGTAGTGTTTCCAAGCTCCTTACCGGACTCCAACCTCTCGAAAGCTTCGGCGGTCTCAAGAGAGCAGCCTGGGTAAACATAGCTGTCTGTACCCTTAATGCCGGACACCTCTGAAACATCTATCTCGGTAACGTCTGTACGTAGCTCCCTTGGGTAAAGAACATAATCCCCTACGGAGATCTGTCCTGCGGGGCATACGTACTCCTCGTAGAGGTGAGGGTTCCTCAAGATCACCGTAGAAATCTGTTTCTCCTTCGTATCCTTTCTCCTGTTCACATCGTTCCTGCCTATAGTTAGCACAGGATGGTTTGGAGAATAGACCGATGGAAATGCCCTTAGGCCAGTAGGAGTTATTTTTACACCTATCTCGTCCTCCCTGGAATCCCTATACCACTTGTCCTCAACAGGCTGCCACCTTCCCCTGTGGGTACGAACGATATCCCCAACCTTCACGTCATCGGCAGTTTTCAGACCATCGATGGTCTCGATTAGGGTTTCAGGGGAGACGCACTCGTTCGCTTTTTTCAGAACCTGTAGGTAGAAGGTATCCTTGAGCACGGGGAGGATCATAGGAAGCCCCCAGCCTTTGTCCTTCTGTGCGATGCTGGGCCGCTTCATGTGGTACAGATTGTCTTTGCTGAAGAGCAGCGACTTGTTGGACTTGACAGCATCGATGAAAGGCTGCGCCACCCTCTCGATGGTCTCTTTTTTACCTAGCCGGATACCGTTGGCCAGGTTCGGGGGAAGCGTGAAGTAGTATCTGTTCTCCCCGGTGGCTTCGTTGTGCTCGATGGTGATGTACTCTGGGTTCCACCTGATGAGACGGATGTCCCGCACAGATCGGACCGGCATATCCACCACTCTGTACGGACCGTAACGGCCACAGGAGCATTCCCCTTCGAACTTGAAGTCCCTGAAGACGTACTTGGTCCTCTCCACCTTGGTCTGCTTCCCACACGATTTGCACACGAGATACTTCTGGAACGGGAAGTGGATAGAGATAAATGCGTTACCGTAGGCGTGGTAGTCGATCCCTGTCTCGATCTCGAACTGCTTGAACTCGAGGATGTCGTTGAACAGGAATTCCCACTTCGTCCGTAAGGCAACGCTGTCCGAGTCGAGAATGAGATCGGTGACCGGGTACTCGGCCATCTTGTAGACGATGGCGTTGATGATCGGGTTGGTCAGGAAGTAATACCTGCACCACCTGAGCATTGCCTTGAACGAGCTCGGCAGGTAGGTGTGGGCCAGGTCGAAGAACGGAGATGGATACCTTACCGCACCAAGGGCCTCACTAGTCAGAGACCTACCACTGTTACGTGAGAACCTGAAGGACCCCGCCGGTCCGAAGTCGATTGGAGTAACACTCATCGTGCACCGTAATACTTGGCGATTGTGCCCAGCTGCTCACCAGCCTCTTCAGGCGTAGGAGCCTCCGCAGCTTGTTGTAAAGAAGCACCGGCCCTCATCCTATCCAAAATCCTGCCGGCGGCCGACCCCCCTCTATGAAGGCCATACCACAGAGCCATGGGGGCGAGCATCCCGCCCGTCCCGGTACCAAGAAGCCACCCTGCAGCTCCTCCGGTCTCCCCAAGGAGCCTCTCAATGGTTCCCCCTTCCCCTGTAGGGGTCGGTTCCTTGGCTCCTACAATACTGGGGATGGCGCCGGCGGTGAAGCCTGTGAACATACCCTTCTCCCCGACCGGGAGGTACTTCGTTGCCCGGGTCTTCCCTGTCCACCCACGGCGAGAGAGCTCCTCAGCCAAGGCCTTGACCCGGCCGGGTCCTTGTTCCCCACGGATAATGGACATGAGGGGAGTCCCTGCAGGTTGCTGAAGGTGGCTGGCTGATTGGAGACGCAGAGCCGGAAGCTTATACCAGGGTGTCCTTGTCCCATGTGCAGTGCGGGCCAACTCACTAACCAGTTCCTTCTTCGTTCTGGGATCAGCCATGGGGGCCATACTTCTCCACCCCCTGGCCATGCCCTCGAAAGGATGCTGAACCCGGTGGGCGAGCTCTTGAAGACCACCTGCGCCACCCTTAGCCGCCTTCCCCCTGAAGATACCCTTTAGCTTACCGACCAGTTTGGCTTTGTTTGCTGTCTTGGAGATGGACTCAGTCTCCTCGAAGAACCCGGAGAGCACAGTGTCATCTAGTGGGTGATCCATGACTTGAGCTCCTCCAGCTGTTCCACCAACTGCTTACGCCGAAGCACCTGATACTTATAGGCTACCACAAGCTTCGCCGCTTGAACATCCTCGGGGATGGTCTCGTCGAGCTCGAGACCCAGGTCATTTCTTAGCTCCTCGAATCTATCCTTGGCGGGCTCAGGATCTCGGGTGAGAAACTTCTCTATGTTTCTCCCCACATCTGGGGCAACGAACCTCGAAGGCTTCCTGTCCAGAGGGTGCTCCCCGGTGAACCTTCCGACGCAAAAGTCACACCTGTTGTCGTCCAGGTCGTCGTAGTCCACAGTACCACAGTCCCGGCAATGGAACTTCGGTGCTGACAGAACAGTCTGTGCGAAGTCCAGGGGGTCGGGCAGGTAAGTGACCCCTTCATCGATGGCGCAGGCAGCCACGTATCTCTCCACCTCGTCCGAGAACTTCTCCTTCTGAATGGAGTTGGCCATGTCCACTCCGGCCATGAGCTTCGACATAGTGCACTTCTGCCCGACGTCGAACCTGGGTATGCAGTTGTTCAGAGCCTGGATAACCTTCTCGAAGACATGCCACTCTTCCCAGAACGCAGTGGACATACCCAAGGTGCGGACTGCCTGGATCTTATTCCAGTTGTGCTCGCTGATAGATGGAGCCCTAAACACATGAAGGATCTCTTTCTTCAGGGTCTCGGGCTCCCAGGCGAACCAATTGAAACCGAACTTCTCCATGAGGACCATGGAGAGGGCTACCGGATGTGCATCGTGGTAGCTGAAGAATCGGATGATGGGTTCAAGGGATGCTCGGACTGCGGCCGGAGCAGTGCGGGCATTGATACCCCACTTACTGCTCATACCCCTCTGACCCTCCCGAAGCGGACAGGTCCGCGCCCATCCGAGCGATGATCTTTTTCTGGGGGAGCGGCATCGAGTTGAATACCCCCACCGGGTCCTTGGCGAACTCGCGTAGGATGTCGTCGGTGAAGATACGATACATGCCGCTCGCATGATTCTGGGCAAGGTTCTGCAGCTCACGGTCGGTGACCCTGTCTGCACCTTCCTCCCAAACGACCTTGGCGGTCTTGTCGATACCGAAGGTCGATGTCCAAGGATCTGGCACGGCCTGGTCCCACATGGAATCCAGGCCGTACCGCGTGTCGAAGACACGTAGGTGGTGGGCATAGTCATCAGGAAGGATAGAGGCGGACTTCTCGAACAGATCGTCCAGGAAGTCACGTTCCTCGGAGTGAGGGTCGAAGACGAGTTTCCTCATCTCCACTGCTTCTTTGCGTTGCTCTTCGCCGGCGTAGGTCTGGGACCCAGCCTCTTTGATCTTCTCATCGAGGGGGAACCCAACCTTGCCTGATTTCGCGGCGAGCTTCGTTGAGAACTGCCGACGCATCTCGGGATGCATCTGGTGCTGGTTCTCGAGGTAGTAACCCTGAGCCCTCTCGATGAGGTCCCAAGAGTTTATGGGGTAGAGCCTCTTCCCTTCCTTCGTGATGTAGCAGTAGTCCTCGTCGGACTCGGGGGCGGCGACCTTCACCTTCGGTGTAGGCGACTGACCGGTGACGTCCACGATGTTGTCTCCGACGTCTTCCAGCTCAGCGGCCTTGGTCAGGGCAACCGGAGGCAGGATACCATAGGTCACGCACTTCTCGACCAGGTTACTGGCCGCAGTCTTGATGGCATCGTCAGGCAGCTTGTCGCCGTGCTCCATGAAGTACATGACCGAGATGGCTGTGGTCCCCGGGTCATGACATGCGAACTTGCGCATCATCTGACCACCATCGACCGCCACCAGGGCAAAGTCCTCGTTGGCCAGCTTGTTCTTCTCCTTGATGTCCGCCTCCTTGATGATGTCGGGAAGCGAGTCGACATCAGGGAACTTGGCCTTCAAAGTTCCACAGCGATCATCGTAAAAGTCCAGAACCACGCCTGCGTACTTGTTCATAGTGCACCTCTCTTCGACATCAATTCTAAAGCTAACCGGTTTTGGTGGGGACAGTCAAGGCGAAAATATTGGAAATTCTTGGTTATAAGCAAACTAGAAGATACCACCGATTACGACGGAGGAAATATGGACTACGCGAGACAGAGTAGAATGCGATCATGCTTTAACGGAACTATCGAAAGGAATTGTGGTACTTGCATTGCCCATCCGGACAACGGGGGCAAGTGCTGTTACGGGGAGAAGTTCGATCCTGAGGACCCGGAGTGTATCGACTGCGTTCATTGTGGGGACTGTGAAGAGGAGTGCTATCAGCCAGACTACCGTATGGCCCGGCGGAGCAGGGTGAAGATCAGATCCAGGAGGGATCGGTCCATTGCACGGGAGCCGGACGTCGTCAGCATCGAGAAGCGGGCGAATGCCGATAGTCGGATTCTACACCGGCTTTGTAAGGAGTTTATCTGGGGAATGGGGGTCGGAGGTTTCAAGTCTCTCTACGAGTACATGTCGAGAAATCGCTGGCCATAACGCTATACATATACTATATGTATAGGACGAGGTGACGCATGGAACTTGGAAAAATCATCACTGATATCCGTAAAGGTTCTCTTTACCCGAGGCGTAGCGATTTCGCCAAGAACATCGGTATCAGCCATGAGGGGCTCCGGAAGGTGGAGTCCGGTGCCCGCATTCCTCAGAAGGATACCCTGGACAAGATCCTGAACATCGGCGGGCTGCCGGACAGGGAAGCCGACAGGATCAGGCACATCAGAGACCTCGAGCTGGCCAGACAGATGGACATCAACCTGGACTTCGACGACAATGAGATTCCTGATGCCGCCCTCAATGCGCTGTCCAAGAGCCTGACCAAGGACCTGCATGAGTATCTCGAGGAAAACGAGTACGTCCTCCCTGAGGAGTGGGACACCGCCCTCGAGCTCATCTTCAGGGAGACTCTGGAGACCCACCTGAAATGAGATACCGGATCATCGAGCCCGGTAGAGCCTACGTGACAAACAACCTCCTGCTACCCAAGGAGGAGATCAACATCCGTGCGGTGAAGAACGCCCTGGAGTTCATCATGGGCGAAGAGGTGGACATCGATCCCCTGACCGGGGAGTTCCTGGGCATGAAGAACAGGATACTCAAGCTGTGGGACGAGAACGATACCCACATGGTGGTCCCAAGGAACTTCATCGGCCGGCGCGACTACTGCAAATTCAACTTCGAGTTCTCGACAGAGGGTGTCTCATTTGACACAGTTCCGTTCGTGTGCCTTGCCAATCCCCGTAACGAGATACAGGAGAAGGCCCTCGAAGCCATAGTGTGCAGTAACAGAGACGGCATCCTCAACCTGGCTTGCGGGATAGGGAAGACGGTTATCTCCCTCATGGTTATAGCGGAGCTCAGGACTCCTACCCTCATCGTGGTCAACTCCAAGAATCTGATAGCCCAGTGGAGCGAGGAGATCAGGGAGCACTTGAGGGTAGATGACGGGAGATGGTTGGCGGTACCAGAGATAGGTATCATCGGTGGAGGAAAGGTAGAGATCGATGCACCAGTGGTGTTGGCCACCATCCAGTCCCTGTCTGCCAAGAGAGATTCCCTGTACCAGGCCATCAGGGAGAGGTTCGGGCTGGTAATCTATGACGAGGCCCACCACATGTCCGCTCCCGTATTCGTACAAGGTGCTGACGTAGGGCACGGGAGACGTCTTGCCCTCACTGCTACAGCCTCGCGGACGGACGGCCTCGAGTCGATCTACCAATACCACCTAGGCCCTGTCCTGTATCGATACCTCGAGCAGGAGCTCATTCCACATACCTACTTCTACCGGCTGGTATGGGATATGCCCCCTGGAGACATACCACAGATCCTGGACAAGAATGGTGAGATCCACACCAGCAAGATCAAGACCTACCTCGGGGCAGCGGAGTGGAGAAACGACCTCATAGCGGCTCAGATACGGAGAGATTTGGAAGAAGGCAGGGAAATTCTTGTACTTAGCCACAGTAAGGAGGGCGTCAAGAACCTGGCCAGAAGGTTCGGGGAAAATAACTACATCATTGGCGATATAAGAGACGAGAATGAAAGACACAGGATATTACGTGAGAGCAATCCGGCCTTCGGAGTCTTCCATTTGGCCCGGGAGGCTCTCAACAAACCCACCATGGATACCCTCTACATCACCACCGTCTTCGGGAACTCCAACGACCTGCAACAGTCCTGGGGACGTATCCAGAGGGTGAAGGCCGGGAAGCAAGATACCGTCGTCAGAGTTTACGAGGATGACGCCCGCGCCTTAAAATTAGCCCCAACTGACAAGAGAGCAAAGAAACCACTGAAGAGTTGTGTGAGATCTTGTGGTAGCCTGCGTAGGTTCCTCAAGGCTCTTAGATACCCATTCGACAGAATCACAGTAATCGTGGAGGACGAAGATGGAAGATCAAGCTGACGGCAGGACACTGATGGTAGTCACCTCAATGGCCGGGGACAAGTTCCTTGGGTACATCAACAGCCAAGAGGACATCATTCGAGAGAGGAGGGAGATCCACCTCTATGAGGTGCGACTGGTATTCGAGAGGATGGAGAAGTTGACGGACAGAGAGGGTAACTCGGGTATCGTCAGGAACCTGACCCTCATGGCCATCGATGCCAATGCCAGCCCCCTGGAACACACGGAAATCACCTACGCCACCATATACAAACCGGATGCGAAGTCTCTCCCGCACTGGCAGACAATGATCGACAGGGCAAAGGAAACAGAGATGGCCACCCTCGCCATGGAGTCCGGTCTTCACCTCCCAGGAGCTCCGAACATTATGGGCAGGCAGCAATGATCTGGACCCCGGAATGGAAACAAGAGCAGCTCGAGGCCCTCGAAGACGAATGGATCAATTGTCAGGGGTGTGAGCTCCACGAAGAGAGGACAAACATCGTCTTCGGAGAGGGCAACCCTGACGCGGACATCATGTTCATCGGGGAGGCTCCTGGAGAGGCTGAGGACGAAGAGGGACGACCATTCGTAGGGCGGTCAGGTGAGTACCTCCAAGATATGTTCGACGCCATGAAGATCCTCAGAGAGGATATCTACATCACGAACATCATCATGTGCCGCCCGCCAGACAACAGAGACCCGAGGAAGGATGAGAAGCTGGCGTGTTTCGAGAGACTGCGGAAGCAGATCTACATCGTGGACCCCATGCTTCTGATACTCCTTGGCCGGCAGGCCATGCAGATGCTCATCGGGACCCGCCACAAGTCCATAGAGTCCGCCATGGGTAAGGTACTGGAAGCGAAAATCGAAGGAGAGCACTTTCATCTAACTTACCCCGCAATGGTCGTCTACCACCCCGCCTTCATGCTCCGGAACGATATCATCGACCCGGACACCAAGAAGTGGCAGGTGGGTGGATACTCGCAGAAGACCTTCATGGCCATTGAGGATGGTCTGAGGATGGTCAGGAAGACCGCTAACCACTACGAGAGAGTTCAAAGGAGAGGATAATGCCGAAGATGTCTATCAAGAGGGGTACCCGGAAGCGCGAGGATGCCCCAGAAAAGGATAACTCCGCACTGGTCAAGGCCAGGGAAGCAGTAGGTGAGTTCGAGTCCGTGAGGGACGATCTGGAGGACATGAGGGATGCTTTCGAGGAGAACTTCCCAGAAGCCTCGAAGGAGATCCACCACATCCGGCAGGTAGAGGACGAGGTACTCACGCTCATCGATAAGGCCAAGCTGGCTGTCAGGGATGCCAAGGTGAGTGTGGGGGACTTCAAGCTCACCCGCAAGTTCTCCAGGGCCGGATATGATGACAAGGAGTTCCTCGACGCCATCATCCGGTCCAAGAACAAGGATCTTCTCTTCGACCTGGTCAAGACCGGGGTTATCGCCTCGGTGAAGGTGGACGGAGAATCCTCCCGGGTCTACTTCGAACGTGACGAGGGTGCGTACAGGGTCGTCAAGGACGCCTGGCGCGAGAAGGCGGAGCTGACCCCCAGCGTCAAAGTTCCGAAGATTTAGCTCATGGAACAAATTGAGTTAAAAGACGTCGGGATGCTCGAGAGGGTGTCCCGAGAGAGATACGTGACAAGCAAGGATGAGGGGGACTACCATCGGCAGCAGTCGGTGACCTATGTTCGAGACACACTCCCGGAGGAGATCATGAGCAAGATAGAAGAACACGTCGGCGATGGTGAAGGTTCTGTGGTAGTGAGCGCCGAGCTCGCCACCAGTGTCGACTTCGGATGCAAGGCGGGTGCCTTCGTGAGCATCAAGCTCGCATGCAACAACACTGTTGATGATGCCCTGGCTGTCCATGACATCATCCAGCCCCTGGTGGCAGAGGCCGTCGAGGAAGACTACAAGCATATGGAGCATCTGCGGGACAGGATCCTGGGCAACGTCAAGGACGACAAACCTGCAGCTGCCGAGAAGATCAGCAAGTCCTCAAGCTCGAAGCGGAGGCGGCCCTCATTCAAAAGGAAGTAGAGATGTACACCAAGGACACCAAAGACGCACTCGACTCGATATCCGTAGCCGAAGGTTCCTTCGTCTGGAGACCATGGACCGGCCAGCCTGAGCCTGAGATATCTCTCAAGGCGGTCTATCTGAACAAGAAGACCGGGTCTACCTTTGGCTCATGCTCTGTGACGAACACTCTTCTGAGCCCTGAGACGGTGTCCGCTCTGGTGAAATTCGTAAAACTGGCCGAAGGCGACTTCGCCAAGGCCGTCTTCACCAGGTCGAAGGAAGACTCCTCGGACTATCCTGAGAGCCAATCCGTCTACGAACCTGGTCCACTAAAGGGTTTAGGGGAATGAGCAGCGTAGAGTGGAGGATCATCAAGGAGATACTGAGATCTAGGTCCCTGTCTGGGGCAGTGAAGGCCGGCCTCAAAGCCGACCATTTCAGAGACGGGGAGGTTAGGGATGTCTACGAATACATCGAGAAGCATTGGTACGATCTCAGGACCAGAAACCACGTACCTCTTGAGGAGGACATAGCGAGAAGATGGCCAATCTACGGAGAGTCTGAACAGAGTCCAGAGGACGTTGGCGCCATCCCAGCCCTGGTCAAGATGCTACAGACCCTCAGCCTCGGTTCCGACATCCGTGGCCTCACGGAGTACCTCAGGGAGCTCATAGAGGTCGATGACCCGGAGACCGTTCTTCAAGTCCTGAAGGCCCGGGTGGCGGAGGTCAACTACTCGTATGAAACCTCCAGGGCATTCGGTCTTCGAGAAATCATCTCGGGCGTCAAGGATGCCTACGAAGGTGCGAAGTCCGGAGCCTTGTACGGGATACCTTGGCCTTGGGACTGTCTAACTGCCGACACCATGGGAAAGAAAAAGGGAGATTTTATCTGTATTTACGGCAGAATGAAGAGCGCCAAAACATGGATGGCCTTGGCCAGTGCCGTAGAAGACTACATCACATACAACCAGAGAGTGATGATCTGGTCGAAAGAGATGACTGCCGAGAAGCTCCAGCTTCGCATAGGCAGCATCTTGATGAAGGTCGACTACCAACTACTCAAAGCCGGTAAGCTCCCACCGCGTATCGAGGAAAAGTCATTCAAAGTACTGGCCGACTTGGAGAAGATCTTCGAAAGGTCACCCGCCGAAATCAAGAAGGCCGCCGTGTCCGAACACACCAGGGATTTGATAGTCCTCAGCGGCAGGGAGGCACCAAAGGACGTCGCAGCCTTGAGTGAGATGGTGAACGAATACCAACCTGACATCCTGTACGTTGACAGCTTCTACCACCTCAACACCGAACGGGCCGGGGCACGAGCTCAACCGTGGTACCGTATTCAATGCCTTGCCGAGGATCTCAAAGAGCTGGCAATGGACAGAGAGATACCCGTTGTGGGGATCACCCAGGCCAACCGTGAAGGTGAGAAAGGGATGGGTAAGGATCTCACTGAGGTGGCTGGCAGTGACGCCATTGCTCGGGAAGCCGACCTCATGATGCGGGTCATCAAGAAGAGGCAACGCGAGGTCCATGAATCGGACTACGAGATCAAGGGAGGTACAGAGCCCAAACGGAAACAGGAGAAGCCAAAGAAAAATAAGCTGAGCATCCGTCGCGGTACCCGCGTTAAGGCATCCAACCCCATTCCTAAGAAGGCGCAGGAGATCAGAGACGCCGACCCACCAACACGGGTTGGGATGGAGATCGCTGTGCTTCTACCTGGCAACAGGGAAGGTGTTTTGGAGGGGTTCACTATCCACTCCGTGCCTGGGTACTGCTTCAACGTTCTTCAGTCGAGCATGGACCCAGACTCGGTCAGGAAGTGGGTAACCCGTGACGACAAGGAAGCCGCGAAGGTACGTAGGAAGAACAGCAAGCCGGAGGACAACCTACCCTCTCTCAAAGGCACCTTCAGGTAAAAGATGTACGTAGCAGACGAGATCGCAACCAACTACCTCAAGCGGGTAAGGATCAAAGAGGGTTTTATTGCCGCCGCCTGCCCGTTCCACAAGGAAGGTAACGAGAAGCACCCCTCTTTCTGGATCAACAGAGAGACCGGGAAGTGGGGGTGCTTCGCCTGTCCTGCTGGTAGCAATGATCTGAAGGAGCTTCTCAGGCTCCTCGGTCACTCCAGCAAGAAGCTCGACAAGGCCCTTGAGGAACTGGCCAAGGAGGCTAAACAGAACAAAGAACTACGGGAGGCAGAGCAGAGAAGACAAGCAAGGAAGAAGTTTCGAGGAGAGTACATCTTGCCAGAGTCCCTTCTGGGGGTATACGACTGGTGTCCCGAAGAGCTATTGGACGAGGGTTTTGAGGAGAGCGTCCTCATCGACCACGACATAGGCTACGACAAGACACTTGGGCGTATTACCTTCCCCATCCGGGACATCTACGGCAATTTGATTGGGATATCCGGTCGGAACCCGGACGGGATACTCCCAAAGTACAAGGTCTATTCGGGTAGAAAGGTGAGCGACGACGGAAAGATAGAATACAACGAACTTGGGGAGCATTTCCCCGACTACTCAAGCACAAACATACGAGATCACCTCTGGAGAGGACAACATGTCTTCCACAAGCTGGTCAGTGGGGAGGATGAGCAACTCATCATCGTAGAGGGCTACAAGGCCGCGATGTGGCTCGTCCAACACGGATGGGAGAACACAGTCGCACTGATGGGTGCCCGCATGTCCAAGACCCAAGAACGGCTCATCAGGTACATGAGTACCGAGACGTGGGTGTTCCTGGACAACAACGAGGCCGGGTTGACTGGGGCCAAGAAGGTTTGCAACAGCCTGGCCCAAAGCACATTCCCGGTATACCTGTGCAGCTACCCGGACTACTGTGATGAGTATGCCCAACCAGACGATCTTGAGGAAGACGAGCTCGAAGAAACGCTGTCATCAGCGCGAATCATTGGAGGATTCAACAGATGGAAACTAACTGGAACGACCTCAAGCCGGTACGAGACAAAGAGAAAGCGAACAGGAGGGCGGGCTCCGGGGCACGGATGAGATATCTCTGGCGCATGGACGGAGTCAAGACACGGGTACGCTTCCAGAAACCCGAGACCCCGTACATCAGTCCGGAGGGCGGTGGCGAACACCCGTTCAGGATTGGCCGGCGGCGCTTCCTGAAGAACTTCGGCAAGAACGGCATCTTCATGGAGTGTGGGTACGACAAGTGCGTGCCGGATGCCCTGGGTAACCCTCAGGAGTTCGACCTCGTGGATGTAGACCCCGACCCGGACATGATCAAGTCCGAATGCCAGCCCTACATCGCCGTCGCGGGGTGGATCGAAGAGTGGTACCACATCACCGAGATAGAGAGGAAGGACAAGACCGGGACGTTCAAGACCAGGGTCCGGTGCGAAGGACACGGGTGTAAGTACTGCAAGAACGATGACCTGCGGGTCTTCGGGAAGAAGTTCTACACCACCTTCACCATCGACCAGTGGTGGGCAGTGTTCCGTCCCCTCGACAACCGGGCACACACCATCGACCGCACTGGACATGACCTCCTCCTGTACGACTACCGGTGCAGGGAGTGCGAGGAGCTCCTCGTGGACTTCCTCGGTAGCTGTCCACAGTGTGGTGAGGAGACCGTCTCTGTCGACATCGAGGCCGAGGAAGCCATGTGCGATGAGTGCCAGTTCACGTGGTCCATCCATCCTGACGAGAACCCGAATATCCTGGAAGCGATCGACCAGGATATGAAGTGCCCCAGTTGCGGGCACGTCGCGATGCCGAAGCCCTGCTACGAGTTCGCCGATGAGTCCGTGGCCGGTGAACCGGACCCCTGCGACCTGTTCGACATCCAGATCGCCATGCACAAGGGTGATGACAAGAAGATCGTCATCGACGGATGGGACGTCGCGGACCCGAATCCCAAGCTGTTCGATCCCAAGTTCCAGGGAGGAGACGAAGCAGGCGAGAAGATCGCAGAGAGGAACAAGGTCCCTCTCGACCTCGACGAGCTCCTCCAGGCAGATCCCCCTGCCGTACAGGCAAAGATCCTCGGGAAGCGGAACCCCTTCGATAGCGGAGGTGACAACAGAACCCGCCGCTACCAGAGGCCCAAAACCGAGGAAGACGACGAGTAACATCTAACCCGGAGGGGTGGGGCATTCGTGTCCCACCCCTCACTGAGGTGATACGTGGCCCAACGATTCATGCTGGACCTGCCGAAACCACAGTACGCAGAGACAGACAAGGAAGCACTGCAGCTTCTCAAAAGATGCTTGAAGCTGACGAAGACTCAGCCCAATGACCCCTTCGGGTTTGACACCGAGACTCACGCCAAGAAGCTGCCGTTCAAAGTTGGGGCACGTTTCCCAATCGACCACATCACAGACACCATCACCTTCTGGTCCATAGCGTTCAAGGTCGGAAGCATCGAGGAAAGGTGGTGTCTTCAGCAGAAACACTTCGTGATGTTCTCCCCACTCCTGGAAAACCCAGAGACCACCCTGGCCATCTGGAATGCGAAGTTTGATACTCACATATCATGGAACAGCGGGTTGAACATCCTGAACTGCAAGGTCATCGATGTACTCATCATGGCCAACTATTACGACGAAAACTATCAGGGTCGTCTCGGATTGAAGGAATCCGCCAAACGTTGGCTGGGCCTTCAAATGGTAACCTTCAAGGATCTCTTCAAAGGCGTCGTCGGACCTGACGGCAAACCTGTGAAGGAATACGAGACGCCCCTGTTCGACCTACCTCTCGACCGGGTCGTAGACTACGCATCGGATGACGCTTATGCACACCTGATGCTCTACTACTTCCTTCGGGACGAGCTAGAAAGGATACCCCTGAACCCCGACCTTCCTCACGACAGAACCTTGTGGGATCTGTTCCAAGAGGTAGAGATCGATATGACCGAAACCTTGTGGAAGATGGAGCGCCGGGGCATGCCTGCCGACAGGGAGCACATCGAGACCATCATCCCGAAGTTGGAAAAGGAGATCCTCAAGGTCGAGACCGACATCAACAGGGAGGCCGGGAAGCCGACAAACATCAACTCTCCGAAACAGTTGCAGGCCCTGTTCTTCGGTCCCAAGAAAGAAGGCGGTATGGGTCTCGAGCCTCTCAAAAGGAGCAAGAAGACAGAGGCCCCGTCCTGTGATGAGGAGGTCTTGGATAAGCTGGCAACCAACCACGGCATAGAAGTAGCCAGGATGATCATCCGAGCTCGGAAGCTCAAGAAGGTTCAGGGAACCTATGCAAACCCGCTGCTAAACATGGTCGACTACTTCCCAGACGGGAGGATTCATCCATCGTTCAATCAGTACGGGGCCAGGACAGGACGTTTCTCAACGACTGGTCCAAACTCGCAAAATTTCCCCCGGCCCGACACGGACGAGTGGAAGATTCGAGATATCTTCGTAGCCGGTCCAGGGAAGGTGTTGATAGTCATCGACTATGGACAGCTCGAGATGAGGATCACCGCCGACAGAACCAAGGACAAGAACATGCTGCAGGCCATCCTGAAAGGCGAAGACCTGCACTGTAGGACCGTAGCCTTGGCATGGCCCGGTGTCGAGTATGAGGATGTGGTGGCTGCCAAGAAAGCAGAGGACCCAACGGATGACCAGAAGGAGCTAAAGGCTCTTCGTCAGCGCGCCAAGACAACGGGGTTCGGTATCATCTACGGCATCGGACCCCCGGGCCTCAGCAAGCAGCTTGGCATCCCATTCGAGGAGGCCAAGGATCTCATCAACCTGTACCTCAAGAAGGCATACCCGGGCGTCAATGATTACATCAAGTACGTACATGCCCTCTGTGCGGAGAACAGGGCCCCAGACGTGCTGGTAGACCCGGAGAGGCAGAAAAGGTTCGTGACGACCATCCTCGGGCGTCGTAGGCGCCTTCCTGACATCGTCCACCACAACCGCGACTTCCGTGGAGCGGCCGAACGTGAGTCATTCAATGCCATCGTTCAAGGCTCGGCGTCTGACATCACCAAGTGCGCCATGCTCAGGATTGACTACAGCCCGCTCCTGATTGACCGGAACGTCCAGATTCTGAACCAGATCCACGACGAGATTGTCATGGAAGTCCCAGAGGAGCACGCTGAAGAGGTGCTCCCGGTCATCGAGCACATGATGATCAACCCCTTCGGAGATGGTGAGGAGGTCTTGGAGGTTCCGCTTACGGTGGACGCCAAGATCGTTGACAGGTGGTCGGAGGCCAAGTAGGTTAATCGAAACCGGGACGTTGTATGAATCTCAATGAAGTAGCCAAAATTGTCTCTTTCAGAACCGGGATGGACCGCGACGTCCTTACCAGCCTTCTCCCCGAGATAGTCGATGTCATCGTGACCGCCCTCCAAGCTGGTCACGAGGTAAAGATACGTAGGCTCGGGACATTCACGTGGAAGCTCAACAAACCCACCAGGAGAAGGCACCCGACTACCAAAGAGCTCGTCAACATACCGGGAGGCTACACCATCAAGTTCCTCCCATCTCAAACCCTTAGTCAGAGGAGAATACCCATGAGTGATGAAGGCATGACCAAGTACGGCGTGGTCCAGGACGATAAGGTGAAAGAGGCCTCAGAGAACAAGGACCCCGACTCCTGCTACATCTGTGGAGAGAAGCTGGACGATGGCGGGGCCTGCCCGAAATGCGGCACCGAGCCCTTTGAAAAGAAGGAGTGAGTATGGCAGCAAAGAAGACCCCCGCAAAGAAATCCACACCAAAGAAAGCTGCCGCTAAGAAAGCGGGACCATCCCCAAAGAAGTCCACCGCCCAGACCAGGGCGGAACAGTGGGTCAGCAAGATCAACAAGAGTCAGAAGTTCAAGGGCAAGGCCCAGGTGCGAATGGCCAGCGAAGTGCGTACACCGTACCATCTGCGTCGTCCAACAGGGGTGTTGGGTCTGGACATTGCTCTTGGTGGTGGGTTCCACGCCGGCGGAGGAGTACAGATCTACGGCTCAGAGTCTGTCGGAAAGACCTACCTGGCCTTCAAGACCATCGCCGAGCACCAGAGGATCTACGGTGAGGACGCTACAGCCCTCATCTTTGGCACCGAGATACGGACGGACAAGGGGTTCGCCAGGAAGGCTGGGGTGTGCGTTGGGTATTCTGACTACGAGATATCCGAGTTCGAGGAGATCCGTGTGCGTGACGGCCTACCGAAGTTCACAAAGGATGAAGTGGCCGATCTCAAGAAGAACATCGGCACCATCGTCTTCCAGGCTGCGGAGACCGCAGACGTCGGGTTCGATGTCATCGTTGATGCCCTTCGCGAGGACGTGTTCAATATCGTCCTCATTGAATCTCTCGGTGCTCTCATCACCGAGGCTATGGGTGAGAAAGACGTAGGAGCAAAGCATGTGGGAGGTTCAGCTGGCGTCATCACGATGTTCCAGAATAAGATCTACCCGCTCTTCATGTTGGATAGAGATGAAGAGGGTTCCATTCTCGAGACGACCATCATTGGCATCAACCAGGCAAGGGCTGAGATGGATCGTCCCTCTCCGAGGTCTCCCAAGATTCACGAGGCTGCAGGAGCCTTTGCTTGGAAGCATGGTCAGCTTGCCAACATCGAGCTCAGGAAGGGTGTCCCCATCAGAGAGAAAGCGGGCGAGCCTCCAATAGGGCGGGTGGTCAACTGGAAGATCGCCAAAGGCAAGGCAGGGACTCACGATGGTCTCGCCGGTGAGTACGACTACTACCACGTTCCTCGTGGAGATCCAGTCTTCTGGAAGGATGTCGAGGAGATCTACATGGGCGGAGTGGATTCTGTGACGGATGCCTACAACGCAGCCAAGAAGCTGGGTGTCATACAGGCGGCCGGCGCATGGCTGACCTGGGAAGACTTGGAAGGCAACACCGTCATCAGGGCGAACGGCAAGGCCAAGTTCGTCGAAGAGCTCGCCCAGAACACCGAAGAGTATGTTGGACTACTGCGGCAGCAGTGTCTCAAGAAGAGTGGGCTTCTGGTGAGATGGAGATGAACAAAGTAGACTGCGTATGTTCCGACTGTGGTCGCGGGTACAAGATGCTGTCCATGTTCGTGGACAACGGTACCGCTACCTGCGTCCGCTGTGGAAGTTCTGTGGTCAGGAAGCCGAAGTCCGGGAATAGAGGTAGTGCCATCCAAAAGAGGAGCAAGGCTCAGGAGAAGGGGGCGTCAAAGAGGTATGACATGGAGATTCAACCGGCCTCCGGCTCCATGGAGCATGCCAAAGGTGACCTACGGAGAAGGGGCGGTAGGCGTGGAGAATGTAAGTACACCGCCGCCAAGTCCTTCACCCTGAAGAAGTCTGTACTCGAGAAGATAGAGGAGGAGGCCCTCGGGGACGAGATCCCCTTTCTGGAGATAGAGTTCCAGGACTTCCACCCCTACAGGAGATATGTCGTCCTTCCGGACTGGGCGTTCAAGGAGCTGATTGAGAGGTAACAATGACAATAATGACCCTGGAAGAATACAGGAACGCCAGCAAGAAAGAGATCAGGGAGTGCTTCAAGGAGGTGACCGTCAAAGGTGAGGTTGATGAGTACCTGAGATGGTGCTCTACCAACGGCATGGTCACTGAGATACCGGTGACGCTGAAGACAGGTACTTCTCGGAGTCTCGGTATTCACCCGTCGTCCGCATGTAAGGTAGGGGTCTGCCAGTACCAGCTCTACCTCGAGTGTACTGGGGAAATCGAGAAGAAAAGCTCTATCGAACCGCAACTTCAGTGGACGTTCGATATCGGGACTCTGATTCACTTCGCCTTGCAGGCCCACCTGCACAACATGTACGGGGATCAATTCAATGACGAGATCCCCCTGAAGAAGCCCGAGCTCCTCATCAAGGGGACAACAGACGGCATGTTCACTTTCCCCTCTACCAGGTTCGTTCTGGAGATCAAGTCCATCAAGGAGGGAGGCAACTACGGCTTCAGCAGGGTACAGGCGAAACCACTGGAAGACAACCTTCGCCAAGCACACATCTACATGTTCTGCGCAGACGTCCCGTTCGCCCTCCTGTACTACGTGTGCAAGAACACAGGGGAGTCAAAGGAGCACGCTGTAGCGTTCGATGAGAAGATCTGGGAAGACATACTGGAGACCATTCAACCAGTCGTAGATTCTGTGAAGTCCAAGGAACTGCAGTTCGACCCCAAGCCGGGTGGAGCCTGTTACCGATGCGATTTCCTCCACGGCTGTGAGCACGGACGGAGGTACATGAAAAATGCCAGCTCCGCAAAAACAAAGAAATCCCAGCGGAAGATTAGCAGGTTTTGAGGCCGACGAAGAAGAGGCCGACTCGTACTACAGCTTCGCAGACAGGGTTCTCGACAGGCTGACCGACAGGGGTGTTGTGGTCCGTCAGAGACCCAAGATAATGAAGGACCATGAGAGCATCTTTGATGGTCTCGAGGCTGGTGAGTTCTTCGATGGACGATTACCGGCGGTCATCAGCAAGCTGGACCTCAACAAGCTGTCCGCGCTCTATTCCCTGTTCTCGAACTGGTACGCCTACATCCAGTACCAGACGCACATCATCGCAGCGGAGAGGTCCGAGGCGAAGCACAAGAAGGAGTTCACATGGTCAATGGTGCGGACTATGTACCGCATCGACCCGGAAACGGAGAAGAAGAGGACCGACCAGATCATCAGCGACATGGCCAGGAACGACATCAGGTTCATTCAGGCCAACGCCAGGTACGAAGAGCTGAACGCCCTATATGCCTGCATGACTGCAATGGTCGAGGTTGCGAAGGCCGACATGGCGGTCATCAGCCGCGAAGTCACCATCCAGCAGATGGCCTATGAGAGGAAGGTGGGTGCCTCCAAAACGTACGGTAGGATGGGCAACGTCGAAGAGCCGTCTGTGAAGGACAGGTTCCCGAGAATGAGGAATGGCAATGCCGAAGATGAGGATAAAGAGGTCCCGAAAAAGGCCTCGTCAGGAAGAAAGAGGTTCATCAGGAGAGGTTAGTTTCTTCCTCCCGATGCCCCCTTCCATAAACGCCCTCTACACGAGGACCAGGAACGGTATGGTCGTGGTTACCGGTGAAGGTAGAGCCTTCGAAAGGGAGGTGAAGAAGATCGTCGCCAGGCAGATACACGTCCTCGGGGACTTCAATGACGAGGACGTGTACGGCATAGACATCACCCTGTTCTTCGAAGCGCTGACCAACAAAGGCTGGTTCGAGTTCTTCAAGAGGGGTCCAAAGAAGGGACAGAGAAAGTCCAACTCCAAGTGGAAGAGGGTGGATGTGGACAACAGGATCAAGTTCCTTCAGGACTGTGTCGCGTCCGCCGTCGGGATGAAGGACGACTCTCAGATATTCGAGGGCCATCAACGGAAGAAGGAAGGCAAGACCGGGGCCTACGTCAGGGTGTACAAGGTGAGCCAGAAAGACTTTCTCGGAGGCGAAGATGATAGCTGATTGGGACGAGGTGATGAACCACACCGAGCTCGTGGAGCTTGCCAAGTTCAACGACATCCCCGGTGCTTCTAAGGCGGCCAGCCGGGAAGAGCTCATCGAAGCCATCCGCGAGATAAAACCTGTGGAGGTTGAGAACCCCATAGACGGTATCCGCCATAGGATGTCGAAATGGCTCAAGAGGTACTGGGATGTCTTCCGGTCCCAAGTTACTCACGAGGAATGTCCAGAGTGTCACAGATGCTGCGACCTCCGGGTAATAGATTGCTATCTCAGCAACGAGGACCAAATACGGTGAGCACAACATGTCTAACCTGCAGGCACCTAAACGGGTGCGAGATCCTCCGGGACAGCAAAGGCATCTTCATACTCGAGAGGATCATCACTGAGGACTCCGACAGGAACTGTAGTGACTACATACCGGTCGGGGAAAGGGAGACAGCAGTAAGGAGTGTACTGGCCAATAAATTCGGAATAGGAGCGCTACGAGGAATCAACAAACTACACCAGATGGTACTGGAAGACGAGGAACTAGAAAGCATGGAAGAATCGGTAGATTTTGAGTCCTTGATAAAGGAGGGTATGACTACCGAAGAGCGGAAGGATCAGCTCAGGTTCGAGACCGACGACGCCGGGGATACCAAACTCGACAAAGACGGTAACCCGAAACCAAGACTGACCTTCACCCTTCGGAAGTACGCCACAGATCCTGAAGGACCAGTCAGGGAACCGCCAGACAAGGTACTGTTCTGGACGGCAGAGCAACTGATCACAGTCATCGTGAAGGCAGAGCTCGAGGAGGGACTGCTAATCAAGTCTTCGAAGTCAAAGAAGTCAAAGGCTTCGAAAACATCAACCAAAAAGAAGGAGGAGTCTGACATGGCAGCGAAGAAAGTCAAGAGGCGCGTGATCGTCCGAGGCAAGGGAAAGGGTGCGGTACCGAGGAAGGCAGGCGGGGAAGGTGCGGAGGAGAAGGGCGGCAAGGTGGCTAGCCCTCCGACCGGGAAGCGCAAGCGTCGTTCAAAGAAGGCCAAGGAAGCCGCAGAGGAGAAGCCGCAGGTCGAAGAGACCACAGAAGCTCCCGCCTTCGACGTGGAAGCGCTCAAGGAGGAGATCGTCGGCGACCTCAAGATGCACATCGACAAGAAGCTCGAAGAGGCAGTGAACGCCATCGAGGCCAATCTGGACGCCTTCCGCCAGCGCAACTCCGAGAACCTCACCTCTCTGCATGACGTTCTTCTCGGGTTCGTCAACGACAAGATGAACGAGCTCGTCATCCAGATCGCCGGTACGGACGAAGAGCTCGAGGAGTTCGAGCCCATGGACGTCGAAGAGAAGCTCCTGTGGCCCGACGAAACGACCATCGATTCCTACCTCGACAGTGGGGAAGACGAGGGGGAATGACGAGGACGCCCCTCGGAATGAGGAGCGTCACCCCCTACGAACTGGAGTCCATGGGCTTCAACGCCCTCAAGAAGTTCGCCAGTAGTTGCGGTATCGGGTACCATAGACTCGATAGGGACGACCTGCTGGAAAAGATCCTCTTGGAGGGTCGGGAGGACAATCATGGACCAAAGAACTGACGACACCCGCCGGGCAGTGATAGGAGACATCCTCAAGGAGCGGAACCACCAGCTGAAGAGGTGGGGACCCGGTCACGATGAGATGCACGGTCCGAGTGAGTGGGTTACCATTTTGAACATCTACCTTGGTAAGGCCGCAATGGAGAGTCCCCTCTACCAGGGTGATTCCTACAGGGACGAAAGGTTCAAGAAGCGTCTCGTTCAGGTCGCTGCCATCTGTATGGCGGCCCTGGAGCGGATGTAGGACCGAAAAGAGGGGCTGGGGGACCCCTCTTTTTACCTCTCAAAAGCGTAAAAGTTGCCTCTGTAAACATCTGAAACCATTAAGGAAATTTTATGCCACGTGGTAAACGAATTCCCTAATGATTCATAGGGGTTACGAGGGCAACTTTTACGCTTTTGGTGGGTCAGTTCAACTTGATAATGAGGATGGTCCCGGTCACCGCAACAGCGGCAGAACCCACTGCAAGGCCTATGAGGAAGCTCTTCAGGTCAAATCCGGACTCCTTGATGAGCTTCTCCTCGCACTTGTACCAGGTGTTGTGGAGCCTCAGTGACCTGTCCTTGTAAATATCCCGCTCCCTCTCCACAGATTTGGTGAAGGACAGCTGGAGCTGGACCACTCTGGTCTGGTCTTCGACTATCCTCTGCAGGTTCCCGATTCTGTCATTGGCCAAGAAGAGGTCGTGGTCTACCTTCAGAAGGATCTTGTATTCCTGGAAGAGGTAGTACCTGACGTGGCCTACGTCGGGAATGGTATACGCGGTGCCCGGGGAGATATAGTGGGTCTGGATCTTCACCGGGTCCGCATGGGCGGTAGAGGCCAGAAGAATGATTGCCAGGAAGACCTTCATGGCCCGGTGACCTCGAGATCGTCCCACGACTTGAGCCCGTCGACCATCCTGTCGAAGGTGGTCTTCTTGCTCTTGTTGTCGACGATCTTTGCCTTCTGGTTCTCGATGTTCTTCTTGAGCTTGTCGATCTTCTGGTTGAGCTTGTACTGGGTCTTGAGCTCGGTGGCCAGCTTCTTCTCTTCCTCGGCCCTCTTGAGGTCTTCCTCCATCTTCCTGAGCTTGCTATCCGCTTCTGCGATCTTCCTCCTATTGAGGACGTACATGACCGCGAAGAAGGCCGTGGATATCGCGAAGATGGCGACCAGGACGATCATCACGATGGTTGATGTCCTGACCCCTTCGTCCCCAGAGATCTTGAGGACGAGGTTACTGAGCGGGGTGTTCTGCTGACTCATCTTGTCCCCCACACTTACTGCACCCGTCTCCAGGACCACAGTTGCATGGCTTCTCGACATCAGTGGGTTCCTTGAACTTCATGGTGATCATGGCGTCGAGAAACCCGGCGCTTCTGCCGACCTCGATGTCCATCTCAGCGGTGAGCTGTTGAAGCCTAGACTGTAGACCGGAGATCTGCTCAGCTGTTTGGCTCCTTGACTGGCGTAAGGTCTCAAGCTTCTTCTGAGACTCGAGATACTTGTTTGCCATCGTCAGCTCTAAGTCGGTCAGGCCCTCCTTACCGTTCTTGGCTTTGTTGATGACATTTTGGACGTACTGCTGCTGCACTTGCTCTGGTGTCCCGATCATGTTCTTTGCCTCCATCAGGTTACTGTACCCGCGACGATCCCTTCGTCGATGAGGTACTGGTAGAGATCAGACTTGACCGCCGCATAGGTAGTGGCGTTGTCTGCAACGACCGCGTCGTAGTCGTCCCCGGTCAGGACGATATGGCTCTTCGGTTTGAGTCCCTGTTCCCACTTACCATCGACGGTGTTTCCCCACTCGACGATGATCTCCATCTGCTTCTGGTTGAGGTACATGACGAAGGCGGTGATCTTGGCCTCTGCGTAGTCCACGCTATCCAGATCGCCGGGTTTTACGGCGGCTGTCAAAGTAACTGGCATCTTAAACCTCCTGTGGCTCTATGCCTCTTACGAGTTTCCTGAGATCCTCGTATGTGAGTCCGAGTTTCTCGCATAAAATACTTACTATTCCGTACAGCTCCCCTATAGCACCAAGTTGGAGAGCTGTCATCTTTTTAGAGCTCATGAAACCGTTTTTCATTATCCCGAGCTCTTCGAACCTTTCCTTGTTGTAGGTAATTATCTTGTCCAGATCATTTGACATGATGCTGGCCATGTCCATACAGGCAACGGCATCCTGTTCGTCATCGAACGAGTTTATCGTGCCTAGATCAGTAACCAGATCTCCATCACCTTTGAAAAACGCTCTAGCAGTTGAGAGATTCCTTATGGCCAGTATGTTCTCGTCGTTCCCAAGGGGGTCTACCCCAGAGACGCCGTCATATTTTCCTGCCGTAATCATCACGGCACCTGTACCTGAGTTGGACTCAGTATCGTCTACTGTGTTTCCAAAACCTCGAAGGGCTAGACCAGTGTCGTCCCCAGAACCATTTGACCACCCACTCACGACTGCTCCGGCACCGGCGTTGATGGCGAACTGTGTGTCAGTCTCTCCCGTCCCCGAGCCCCAAGGAAGATCCTGCATATTGTGAGTATTGGCGGTGGATTTGAGAGAAAATGCCTTGCCGGATGAAGACCCTATGTTTAGGCACATACCACCTGTGAGGATGTCAGGTGAAGTCTCCGCATTCGTAGACAGCTTACCGTCACTGGTAATGTGAAGCCTCTGGGTACCTGTCCCGGTCCGTACATTGAAAGCGTTAGAGGTTATTGACCCGATGTAGAAATCTTGTGATCTGGAGTATATCCAATTACCAGTAGACTCGAGTCCGATATCTACGGCCCCGGTAGAGGTATTAGTCCTCATCACCCTGAATTTCGGGACGGCGCTGCTCGTGTCCTCTCTAATACACAACCCGTTTGTGTTGCTGATGTCAGCTATAGAGGCATCTCCAATCCCCATCAAGCCGGGGAGCCCAACATAACCATTATTCAATACCCAGAACGAGTAACCTGCCCCTCCTCCCGTCGTTGCAGTCCCAAACACATACTCATTTGCGGCGGATGAACTGTTCTCTACAAACAGTCCCTTCATATTGACTGGAGAATACCCAGAAGCTGAATGGCGAATATGGAATGTGTCATCCCCAGGTACGATAAACCCGAAGCCAAACCCTAGTCCGGCAGTGGTGGAAGAAACATCATTGATGGTCATTCTTCTAACAAGAGACCCAGGAGCTACAGGCTCAGATAGGGACGAGGGGATTATGAAAGTAGCAAGGTCGTCTGCCGCTCCTTTTATCGTGACGTAAGCCGCGTCAGTTTCATCCCCATAGTACCACCCTCCGTTACCGAACGTCATGTTGAACCCAATGCCGGGCTCACTCCCTATTAGCGATACACCGCCGACATCAAATGCGGCCTCTTCCTTTAGAAAATCGGCAGTAGCGGTCAAGTTGCTGTACTTCCTCGCCGTGGCGATGACAGAGGGTATGGATGTAGCCCCAGGACTGTTCTCGGTGGCCAAGAGCTCGAGGGCCATACCTCCTGCAGTATCTGCAGTATAAGCCTCGGTTGCCCTTCCTACCACTCCTGCCAGGAATTTTGGATTCTCTGTAGTGAATTGCCCGTCGTAGCTCAAAAACTTAAAGGCCGGGGTATATTTGGCGGACGTGTCCATACCCCCGCACATGACCTCTACGCCGGACATTGTTCTTGTGAGTGCGGTATCCCCGGAGGTCAAGTCTTCGAGCCGCGATATAGGGCTAGACCCTTCGATGTGAAACAGGGTATCCGGGGTTATAGTACCAACTCCGACATTCCCATTCTCATCAATTGAAAATCTGTCGGCCGGGGACGCCGTCCCGTCAGATGTCTCGAAAATAAGCTTGGTAGGTACCCATGATGCACCGGCTGCCCCAACTTGGATAGCCCTTACCAGTGCACCGACTTGATGAGCTGGGGATGTATTGGTCCCGTAGAAGTAGATACTGCCGTACTCATCCCCGTTGCTGGTTGCGGCCAGGGTACCAACTGACCCGCCTCCACTTTTTCGCAGCTCTAAGCGTCCCCCCGTTGATGCCCCACCAGAATATCCGTACGCGCCTATGGTGCTTGTTCCGAATGTCCTGGTAGTGACATCCCCATTGGCCTCAACGTAGAAGAGCTCGTCCCCAGCATCGTCCTTGAGGGATATCTTTTTCTGGTCAACGGCGTCTCCGGAATTTGCCCAGACAGCTACTGTCTCCCCGGCGATGCCTCCGCTGGAATCATGCCACATATCGATGGTATCTGGTGCGATGTCCCTATGCCGACCACTCTCAACATCATGCTCCTTGGTCTGCCTGAAGTGGAGACGTTCAAGACTCATGTTGGTCAGGTTGTCGGTCGGGTAAAGAACATCTTCGAAGTTCTCGACAGAAGGACCAACGATATTCAGGATAGCCTGCTGGACCCCGGCGTCTGCTTCCTGCATGTACTTCAGGCTGGTCCCAGACAAGAATGCTGCATCGCTCTGAGCAGCTCCAGAAAATGAGTCCATGCCGAGATAGAGGACGATGATGTCCTGGGAGTTGGCCGGAGCGGTGTTGGTATCGAACTTGATGAAGGGATCCTTCCAGAACGTCCCGTCTGTCTTCACCGTGATGCTACCGAAACTGGTCCCCTCAACAGGGTTCAGGTAAACAGGCTCGTATTCATCGGTGACGAGCTCGAGCGTCTCGAGATCGACCACCTGCGACACCCGGTAAGTAGCATTGTTAGAGTACGGATCTGTCTCAGTATGTCCGGTCCACTCAACCAGATCGCCCTCGGCGACATTGTTGGTCGCGAAGTCTGCTCCGGAGACCACGATCCTGTTGTTGAGCTCTACGCGGGTGACAGAGCCAGTCTCCTTGGTCTGCTGAAGATGGGCAGCAGATGTGACCCCGGTCGAGTCGGTGTACACACCCTCAACAACCACACGCTCTGCTGCGATGGAGACTTTCTGGCAAGTAGATGGGGCCACAGGAGAGCTGAGGTCCATCCGTATCCCGGTGTCCGGGTGGATATCCTGGATCGTTGCCTGGTCTGCTGCCGTGTATCCGGTGACCTTGAGGGGTATGTTGTTGAACGTGGAGTTTCCTCCGGTCAGTCCGGTGAAAACGACGTAGACCTCATTCTCAGGGTCGGCCACGGCAAAGGTGAAGGCCGCGTCGTTGATATCCACCAGAGCCTTGTGCTGGTCATCCTCTGAAACAGTGAGGCTGCTAGAGGTGCTCCCTACCTGGGTCTGCTCCTCGTTCACGAGCTCGTTACCGAACTCGTCCAGGATCGTGAAGATGTTCTCGAGCTGGGCTATCGTCGGCGGCGTGCTGTAGGAAGACGGACCAGTATAGACGTACCCGGTGAGGGTCACTCCCTCAGGAGATGCTGTCGCATAGGTGATGGCCGCTTCTTTCTTCACAGCCAGCCGACGCTGGGTGAGCATGTTGTTGACGACGCTTGTGTTGGATGCCAGCTGGAACGCCAGACGATTGTAGGTATTCGCATCGAAGCTCTCGCCCCACGGCATGGAGGTCTGCTGCGGAAGAGCAATTTGTCTGTCTGGGTCGACATGCTGTGCTTGGGTGAGCTCGCCGCCAACGCTGACAGTCTCCGCATAGAGTCCCAGCTTCGCCAGAACATCAGGACCTGACGTGGCGTTGGTTTGAATACGAAGGTAACTGTTCTCTCCTGTCCTCGGGCTTTCAAGGCGCAGAAATCCATTGTCGTCAAAAGCCGTGGGATTGGCCTCGCCGTCGTCGTTATTGATCTCCGCGATGACCTCGGCAAGGGTGTAAGGTCCACCGGAGGGGAAAGTGATCTGGCGCTGAGTTGGTGTATACGGCGATCCCGCAGTGTCGATCCAGATGTAGAATGATTCTCCGCCAACATCGAACTTGGTGGCCGGCTCCCGAACAGTACCGAGAATAATGGCCCTGTCTTTGAGAGTCGTGGGGAACAGGAAGAAGTCGGATGACAGTGACCCGTATGGCCCGATCTTGCCTGTGGCTTGGAAAGGCCAGGAGCCCATGATCTGGGAAAGGTTTCGATGCTGTATTCTGGACATTGTGTTCTCCTAGAACCGGAATTCCCAGTTGATCTCAAGGATGAAGTCCGGTGTTTTCGGAAGAGCTTCGAAGACCTTGTAGGCCACCGGAGGGTTGGATCCTACGTTGGGGTCCAGAGTTGTGGTCTCCCCAGAAGCTTCCGCATCTTCCGTGCCGGTATATGCCGCACAAGGGGCGGCTATCTCTGCCGGGTTGACATCAACGTACAGACCTGCCTCGGTCACTTCCACCGTTGATCCCGAAAAGGATATCTCAGAGCCTGCGAACTCCTTGGTGAACTTGACCGAGGAAAGGGTCGGGAAGGTGACCGAGTCGATTGTAGCCAGATAGTCGGTGGCGTTCACCAGGGCAGGAGCGTTGAGCGCCGCAACGGTAGTCACTTCGAACTGTGATCCCGTGCCGACTCCCATCCATCGTGCCCTACGGCGCGTGTAGGGTGCGTCTGTGGAGCCTATCGTTTGCCAAGCGATCAGCTTCGAAAGCCAGTTCCTTCCGTTGGAGGTGAACACGTTGTGGCCTTCCCTCCGAGTACCGGGGACGATCTTTCCCCTCTCGCGGCACAGGGCAGAGAAGTTGCCCACGATTTCTATGTCCACTACGTTCAACATGTCTATCTCCTACGGCTCTGTGAAGGCTACCTTGGTCTTCGAAGGCATCCTCGTAATGGTGAACTCATACGAGGTGGTGTCGGTGGCATAGCTATTGAGCGCCTCGAACACTTCGATGACTCTATCTGATACATCGATCACCGCGTTGGTGATTGTCAGGACACGGTTGTGATTGGGGCCCGATGCAAGGGGGTCGACCAGCTTCAGCTTATCCCCGTACATCATCCCGAAGAGAATCGGGTCCGGTGTGGTGTCGGTATAGTTTGAGGGGATCCAATCCTTACCCCCAGACTCTGGAACGAAAGAGGGATCCAGAATCAGCTGGTACTCATCATGGACCGTCAGGTAGTTGTCGGCCATCAGGGCACCCCCTTCAAAGATACTTGAACGACCTCGTTTGGAGATAGCTCGTCTATCTTTTCGAAACCAGGATGCCACAAGGAGTTCAATCTTACAACCGCCTGGGCTGTCGTATCGCTGGATGTAGACGAGCTCGAGACAGCTATCTTACCCGGATGGATGTACTCAGTAACTATGAATGCCCCGTCGTTACTGGGGTCATCTGAGTTGGAGACGTTGACCACGGTACCTACAAGGCCCGGGGTGAATGCGTCGAATGGTTTGTTGGGGGATACGCCGGTATCCATAACCTCTATCTCGATCCTGCTCCCAGTGTAGACCGATTTGGCTCTCTCGATGACGTTGCTCATCATGATCGGCCGGATGACACGGAAGTCTATCCCTGTAAGGTTTGTGAACGTCGGTGTGGTACCGTCCAGGTTCTTCAACCTGACCTGAGTCTCGCTGATGTACGGCACCGTGGAATTCACCCCATCTATCCGGTACTCTCCTTCGTGGGTGCCGGATTCGATGATGAGATGGTCCTCTATACCCACTTCATTGGTCATGAAGCTCGCAGACGAAGAAGTGACGATGTTGTTCGACGATGAGGTGGCCAGGTCGTCACCCTTCAAGACCGGGTTGAGCGCTCGGCGAGCTATGCAGCAAACTAGGTCGGTGCCGTAGTTGAAGAGCGTGGTGCTAAGTGCGGAGACCAGGAAGGTTCCTGGGTCAGTACGAGAGACCTCCCGCAGTAGGATCACTTCGTTGTCATCCACCACCGTTCCTATCTCATACATCCCCGGGGTGAGGGTACTGGCTCCAGGCTGGCCGGCAAAGATCACCAGTATATCCCCCTCACGTACCGGGGCATTGGTCCACGGGGAGTCTGCAGCAACCCTAGCACGAACATCCCCTGTGTCCCAACCTGTAGCTGAGCTCGCCCTTACCGACCCACCGGACTCGAAGGTGGTGACATCTCGCAGCAGGAAATCATTTCTTGTTGAGAAAGGCCGCGAGCCTTGGTTCCACAGCACCAGACCCTGTTGGTTCCTGTCGTCTGCCCGGGCAGTTGCTTCTATTCCCCACCCCACATTGTCGTAGAAATGGAGCCTCATGGACGGGTATGCGTCCTCATCGACGTCGATGTCGTCCACCAGGGCCCTAACCGCCACAGCGAGCACGTTCGTATAGGTGGGCTTGATCCTGTTCATGAAGTCGAGTGCGAATGTGACATCATTGACGTCGAAGACGTCAGAGTCTATCTCGACCTTGAAGTTGTGGTACTTCAGTATCTCGATCCCGGATAGAGCAGACTTCCACCAGAGCGGGTCCTTAATGTAGTCCAGGACCTCAACACCTTTCGAGAGTGGGGCGAATCTATTTACCTTGTCCCCTACAGCATACTCGACTCCGGTGACCGGATTGATCTCTATTCCGACCTCGGTCGGATAGAAGTAGATCCTCCTCGTACCTGTCCGCTTACCCTTCTCGTCCAGGTCCTCTATCAGGAACCTCCCAAGGTTGGTTCCTTCCGGGGTGGTCGAGTAGTTGGTCTCGAGCTCGAGTATGATCCCGTCTTCTTCTGCGAAAGGCAGACCAAGAAGAATCTGCAGACCCAGCCTAAGATTGTCCATGGATGGGCCATTGACCAGGGCATAGGCGAGACCAGTGACCGCGCTCAGGTATGGGGCTCTTGTCTGTGACGCAGTCAGGTCATCCTGACCAAGACCAACCAAGGTTCCGAAGTTGGCCTCCACCGCATCGTTGTTGTCGTAGAAGTTGCACTCTCCCCACAGGGCGTCAGGGGCTGGGTTGTCCAGAGTAAATAGCCCGCTCGTGAATTGAATGAGGCTGTTCTCCAAGATGTAGTCGAGGTTCTCTCGTAGAACTACCGGCGGCTCGTAGAGCTTCTCCTGAAGAGCAGGTACGCTGATCAGATCCTCATCCACGACACACACCGAGTTGTGGATAATCCTCTTGGCACGGATGGTCATACTGAAGATCGAGAACGGTCTATTGACCAGGTTCACTCCAGGGGGGATGAACTGGATGAGTGCCTCGGCTGCTGCAGCTACCTCGGCGTCAGTGGGTTGGGTTCCCAGTATCCTGAGGTCACGGACCAGCTGCCTCCACTGTGTTCTGGAGATGAGGTTGCTGGCCGTATCGAGGTCTTCGAGGGTAAGCTCGAATCCAAGGCGGTTCCGGTCTACACCCACCACCTGTGCTTGGATCTCGGCTGTGATACCGGTGTCCTTTCTACGTACCTCGAGCACGAGTATGTCACCGGTACGGGCTCCTATCTCTTCGAGATCGAGGCCGGTAGTGTGCAACAGGTGTGGGACTCTCCACTTTACCCCGACGAGACCATCAGCTATGGCCTCTTCATTCACAATGGCCACGCTGACTTCGTTCGATGTTGATGGATCTGTGGTGTTGTACACGCGCTCGATTGTGAACCCCTCATCGTTTATGACAATGATGCGGCCCTTGGACCCGTAGTTGGTATCGAGCTTCGTGAAGTCTGTTTTGTCTGCGTCCGAGATGTCTCCGTAGGGAACGTAGAAGATGGACGTGTTACCAACCCCCGGAGTTTCACCTATCCGGCCTGATGTCCCGTTCGTTCCAGAGTCATTACCGAACGTGGGGTTCCCCACAATGATTCTCTGGTCTTCTGTGTAGATATCGGTGTACGTCTGGTATCTCTGCCACTTCCTTTGCACGGTGCTTTGGATAGTGGCCAAGGACTTGTTGTCATCGTTAGACCAGAGAGTTACGAGATCGGCGCCGATGATCTGGATAACTGCTGACCATACAGAAGTGATGATCTCTCGGTCCTCGACGAGATTCCAGAAGTCAGAGATGTAGCTCCACAGGAAGTGTGGGTCTGGGACGATGCCTTCCCCACAAGGGACCCTAGTCAGTTGGATGTTGACCTGCGCGCTGACCGGGTCACTTTCCAGCTCCCCGTCGCTGACCACCAATTGAACAACGTAGAGACCAACCTTGTCCGGTACGAATGAGACGGCTGCCCTATCCTCACGAATGTCTCTGAAGGAGCTGTTCGTGAGGCCACTACCGACTGGGATCTGGTTGAACGTCCAGATGTATTGGAGCGCCTGACCCTCTGGATCGAAGCTGGCCCTACCGTCGAGCTGGATGATGGAACCCAAGAAGGCATTGAGGTTCGTGTAGGCCAGACTCGCTACCGGCTTCTCGTTAAGCTCGGTAGTCGTATACCCGTAGAACTTCTTCGTGGTCGTCATGTCATGGCCCTATGTTTTCGAACGAGGCTATGATGTTGGCCTCGTGATCGAATCTCTGCAGTAGCTCGTCCTCATCCAGAACCTGGGAGGCCTTGATGTCGAACCCCTCTGAGACATTGAAGTTGAAGAACCTCCACCGACTCGTGCATTCATTTCCATCAAGAAGGCTACCAAACGCTACCTTAGACCCTCCACCCTCGGTATTGGGGTAGTCGAACAGGTTGGTGAGGAAGCTGATGGCCGGCGATTCTCCATTGTCTATGTACAGACGTAGGTAACCCCCAATGGTCTTCTCGAGTCGGTAGATGTGGTACCTGGTCCAGTCGACTGAGTAGTAGATCCCATCTGTGTCTTCCGTCCCAGCTCTGATATTGAACAGGGTATCATCGATATCATCTTCCGTAGAGATGAACACGATCTTCCCTAGCTCCGGTCCGCCATCCGCGAAGGAGAGAACCGTTTTGTAGGTCCCGTCATCGAGCACCACCCCGACACCGGTGTTCTCTCTGACCGGAGACTCCGTGGTTCCTAGAGAGTAAGCATCGACCTTCACTGAGAACTCGGTGGTGATACCTCTCCCAGAGTTGAAGTCTGACTCTGCCTTTTCATACCTCGTGAAAGCAGAGTCAGAATCATCCCCTATGACCAGGGCGTCATCGTCAGTGTCAATTGATGTTGGTCCGGACCCGACCTTTGACCATGGGGCTTGCGGAGTAAGGCCGTCGCGAGCGTCATACAGCCGCAAGTTGGTGTAGTACCTGAACTCTCCGATGTAGAACTCTGACTTGGCCTTGCCTACCACACCGTTATGACCAAAGCCGACCGAAGGTCCTGGAAGGCTTGTGGATGGGAGGTTGGCCAGCAAGACGTCAGAGATAGGAGAGTAGTATAGATGCCCATCCGTATCGTCCTCGAGCATCCTAAACAGCTTCGCACCGTAACCTGGGTCGAAGATGAACCGGTACCTGAACTCGGAAGTCCAGTCGATATCCAGACCAGAATAAGAACCCTGCAGCTTCTGATCTCCTGTGCCGAGGACCCCTACAGTCTTCTTGACCAGGTTGTCGGTGAACCCTACCCGGGCCGCGTTGGTACCATCGTCGACGTATACCTCGAACCCGCTGGTTTGCATCCCCGACTCCTGGTCAGAGACATCACCGTAGAGGGAGAAGTCCACCAAGGTGGGTAGAGCCGCAACCCTTGGCTCTACCCTGTAGAATCCGAAGCTGGCTTCGAGATCTTCTCTGGTCAGTATCAGGTAGTCGTTCTTGAGCTCCTCGGTGCCATCGATGTCATCGTAGGTGCCGGGGAAGATAAGCCAAGGTCTGTCCTCATCTCTCGGGAGCTTCTCTTGGGAATAGGCGGTTTCGTTATCGGTCAGGATGAATCCCTCATGCTCTCCTTGGAACAGCCCTTCACCGATCATGGCGCCGGTGTAGTTGTAGAAGTACACCGCCTTCCAGTACGAGATGGAGTTGGTACCCTCGAACCCGTGACCAAAGAATGCCAGCGGCTGGCCTGTCCTTTGTTGATCATCTGGGATGGTAGGAAAGTCACTGACCTGTCCGTCTATGAGCAGCGTATCGGTGGTAAAGGACTCCTCCCCTACCGATACCAAGAGCTGGACCTTATCGCGCCTGGTGTCCCACAAAAGCTTGTAGTTGTATTCGACAGCATCCCAGTCGAAGTTGGCCAGGTAAGTCGTAGCAGGGTGAAGTGGACGTTGGGTGGAGTTCTGGTCTCCGTCGAATATCTCTATCCACCTGCTGACTCCATCCGTGTAGAATCTGACGAATAGCCCTGTGTCGTTGATGAAGAACCCGAAGACCACCCCAGTGAAGTCATTGACCGGCGATGGGGCCGGGCTGATGTCGGCCTCGCTGAGCTTCAGCTTGACCTCCATCATGAGCGGGTCATCCTGATCCATTGGGGAGTCCACACCTCCGAAGAAGTACAGCCCATTGAGGTTGTCGTTCGGGTCACCAGACTTAGTGATCTTCAAGTAATCCCCATCTATCGCCCTGGTGACTTCTCCATCGGAGACGCCGAACAACCTGTCGAGTACGAACCTCGGGGTGATTATGTTCTCGGGGAGCTCCCCAGATTCGTAATGGGCCGTGCTGTATCCAAGGTGTGCGAGGATAGTTGGCCTGTCGATGGCATAGGTATCGTCCCTAAGACTGAAGCGGACACTGGAAGTGACCTTCCCGATGGTCGCCGGGTACGGGGACTGGTTACACAGTATCGGGCTTGACACAGGTCTCTCCTATGCTACCATCAACTCATGCGGTACCGGACCATGGATCCAGATAAAGTGAGGGAACTTATCGAAGGACAGCAGGATATCCTCACTGACATGGCCGACAAAGACAGCAAGATCTATACCGAGGCAACTTGCCCCAACTGCCACGACCAGCAGTGTTACAAGAAAATAAACCCGCCAGAGATTCAGACGGATCACACCGGAGAGACCGTCTTCTCCTACAAGTTTGAGAAGAACGGGATGTTGCGGGGTGTCGCCTGCTGTCTCCAGTGCGGAACAGAGTTCGACCCTCGGTCCGGTGTTATTCAAAAGTCCCCTCCGATCCTCACGACTCCCGAGTGATGTTCAGTCCATCATCCAGGTCGGCAAAGAACGCAGAGATCCTAGCCGTCCCGTTGTAGTTCACCTCGGTCCCTCCGATCACATTGTCAGATCTATCCACCACCAGGTCCCTATCGATATCGTGTGTGATAGAGACCAGAGTGATGGGATGTTCCACAGAGTTCGCTCCGCGCCTGGTTGCGATGGCCTCGATGTCTGATACCTCGAGCTCTTCTGTGGATCCAAGGTTGTTGATGTAGTCTTCTATCTCCTGACCTACCGTATCCTGAGACTGACCGCCACTATAGATGAGCGTGGTACGGACATAAGAAGGCAGGAAGTGTCGAGCGATTGGGTTGGCCACTACTGTGCGGTCTGAGTCAGACCTTAGCAGGTCGTTGATGGTGGCGGTGATGGATGACACCTGGTAGGTAATCTTCAGGTTTCTACCGCTGATTTCGACCAGGTTCTCAGCAAGATCGCTGTTCCCGACCGGGAGGAATCGTCTATCGAACACCAGATCCACCTCTTCAAAGGTGGAGAAGGTCAAAACGTTGTTGTCCACCACGTACAGGTACCCATCTACGGTTACTCCTGCCGTGTGGGCTAACCTGTCGTCTCTTGAGAGGTTGAACTCATCCCCTGCCCCAAGAGATTCAATGTTGATATCCGCATAGTACAGAGAGCCGTCGTAGTTGCTCTCCATCTCTGTAGAACTGAGACGGTATACGTCAGGCCTCCTAATTCTGAAGGGCATCGAATACCCGACAGGTACAAGAGCCTGAACGCCTTCGTAGTCCTTCACGGTGAACATCGTCTTGGACCCATGGATTCCGCCTCTGATCCTATACCATGCTCCAGTCTCTGCAACCGTGAATGGTTTGTTGACGTACACCCTGATCTCTGTTTCGCTATCCACATACTCAATAGGGTAGACGCCCTGATTGTCACCGAACAGAATCTCCAGTCTTTCCCCCTGCACGATTCCGTCAGTGACGAAGGTTGCCGTAGAATCGGTCAGCTTCACCAGGTTCCCTCCGAAGAGGGAGATGTTCCCGGTGGAGGTGCCGAAGATGGTGTCACTCTCTTTGCTGGAGACCTGGTTCACTTCAAGGGCTGTCGGAACCGACTCGTAGACCCTGAATGCCTGGCCGGTGTTCGTGTCGTCTGCGGTCCGATACCAACTGAAGTCGCCAGGTCCAATAGTAGTGGCGACCACAAGATCAATCTCCACCCGGTCATTGCTAAGATCCAGGTCGGTGATCTCGAAAGTGCCGAGGATATCCTCCCTGGTCGCCTCGAAGATTGTTATGTAATGGCCGATCTGTGTACCGAGAGATCCTGAATCGGTAGTGTCGGTCAACCAGGTCTTCGACGCCGATGGAGAGAGAGTGGCATCCCTTGAGCTCGGGGCAGAGAACTCCCTACCAACGACTGCCTCTGTCGTTGAGGTCATCACCCTGTCTAACCTTAGAGTTGTCGCATCGACTACTTCTTCGATGATGTACTGGCCCTCGTCAGGGCCGCTGTCGATGTAAAGGAGCTGACCGAGGAGAGGATTGACGGCGTCCATCTGAGTGAAGTCCAGAAGGGAGCTGTCAGTGACTCGGACCCTGTTGGATCCTACCGTTGTCAGCAGTCCTGCTGTGTTATCGAATATGCCGAGAGACTCGAATGTGTTTCCTGATCCATCTCGGAAAGGAATCTGCTGGTAATACTCGAATATGTCCCCAACCTGGAGCTCGAGATCGAACACATTGGGCCCGCCGGGCTCAGTCAGCTCCAGAACAGTCTCTTCGTAAAGTGCGCCAAAAGATGATCTCACCACTCTGACGTCCCTTGGGTTTTCTATGTCCTCCTCACCGGGAGCTGGGAGTATAAACTTCCCGTCGAAGTCAGAGAATCTGAACTCCTGCCCGTTGTTGTCTTCGAGGCGTCCGCCGGCGATACCGGTGGTCACTTCAACCGACGCAGGCTCAACGAAGTACAGCCGGGCTATACCGGTAGATGGTAATCCCACCCTATATTGCGTGCTGTCTTGGGGATAGACGGAGAAGTCCTTACCGCCCTCAGACGTCGGGATGATCTTCACCCATGACGGGCTTGCAGCCAGGGCTGCGACCTCCTTTACCTCGTAATCTCCGATGTTGCCAGTATTCAGGATGGTCAGCCTATCCCCTACGACTACGCCCCGCGCAGCGAAGTCCACCTCGGTATCCTCAAGACGGAAGTCACCAGTGACTTCCTTAGCCTCTCCTGTGAAGCTCGTGACCTTATCACCTTCATTCCTATTGGAGAAGGTTCCGAGAGCCCTGATATCTACGGTATCACCAAACGGTACCTTCAATCCGGTGGGCTGATTTGACGAGTCCAGGAGCTCAATCTCTTTGACCCTCACCATGGGCCTATCAATGCCAGAGAATGAGGTGTAGACAGTGAAGTCCAAACCAGTAGCTGTGTTGTTGGCGACTGCATCAATCTGCAGGGTGGTTCCAGTTACCGCTAGTATTCCGAAAGTCCTGAGGTCTGTGCCAGAAAGTATCTCGAGGGTATCCCCTACCGCGACCCCGGCCAACAGGAAGTTGGATGTTCCCGTAGACGTGACGGTGTCTGATCCTGCTATCGTAGACAGATCTCCCCCGGTAAATATCGACCCGAGTGGTATCTTCACCACCCTCGGATCTACCAGGTCGATATCGAGCTCGTCATCGATACGATATCGAAGACCGCTACCATCTCCAAATCCGGTAGGAGTGACTGTCTTGGTAAGCTCTCTGTCCAGAAGTAGGGTGTCTGCGGTGTCTATGGAATCCAACAGAGCTCTTACAGTGTAGATGCCGGCATCGTCACCGGTCTCTATGACCAGAGAATCCCCGATATCTACCCCAAGGTTATCGAAATCGATCCCTGGTCCCCGGCCACTAATCGCCCTTGAGTTGTCGCGGTCCCTGACCTGGTCCTTGAACGACACGTACTCACTCAGACGATAGTCGAGGTCGTACAGGGTAGTGACCTCAAGATCTGATATCGTGGAACCGTCCCATTCGTTGCTGAACGAGACCTGGATTCTGATCACTCGGTCTGTGCCGTCCAGCTCCTCGCAGATGACATCCGTTATTTCGAACATGCCAAAGAGGTTGGATGTACCGTAGTCGAGGATTTGGAGATACCTTCCGATGTCCTCAGAGGCTGGTCTCCATGGGATAGTATCCTGTGGGCCGGTTGTATCCTCCACCAGGATAAGAATCTGGTCGTGGCTTCCTGCCCCAAGAGTGTTGCCGTCTCTGTCCGTGGAGGCCACCTTTGCCGACCCGGTGACCTTGTCGGTGATGTTGATATACTCGTCATCACGCTCACCGTAGGACTCAAGATCCACACCAAAGTGGAGAGGTTGCTGATCCCTCATCCCCTCCAGGGTGATGCTTCTCTCAGGCGGCTCACCAGCACGAACGAAGACGTCAGTGTGTCCACCGATGTGGACTTCGTCATCGTTGATCTCGATTGTGCCCTGGGCGGTATTTGGCTCGAGGATGCCACCAGGGATATCTGAGATGGTGATCTTCCCCGCCGGCTTCTTGAGAAGGTACGTATAGGTGCCGACAAAAGGAGAGTTCTGGCTTATCCTTATTTGGGACTGCGAGGTTATCTCTACCACCTCAGCGGTGAAGATTTCACGGAATGTGGGTGAGCTGTCGTCCACATCGAAGTACTCTACGATGTCGCCAACCTCCAAACCTACATCTATGAAGTCGTTGTGGGCTGGGTTTCCGTCAGCGATCAGCCAACTAGTGGGAGCGTAGGAGGCAATATCGATATAATCGAATGGGCCCAAAACAGAGACAACACCTCTGAAAGCGGCGTAGGTTGTAGACTCGCTGGTACCCTTGATAATGTCTCGGGCCATCTCGATGTCGCCGTATCCGATAACCTGGATCGTCTTCAGACTCTCGAAGGTATCAGTGAGCCTGGCAAAGATACCCCTGGTGGTGACTAAGGACTTCTCGGTGAGACCATTCTCCACCCTCTCGAGGAACTCCTCGGTAGTCTCTCGGTCGTCGGCCTCTTCGAAAGCGCTCTTGTTGGTGACCTTCACGGCTGCAGAGATGCCTTCGATTCCTACGAGCTCCCCGGCATTGATGCTGTATGCCGACCCCGGATCTTCTGATCTGACGATGATATCGAAGTAGTACAGGTTACCTTCAACGTTGAGGAGCATGTTGTCGGCGCTGATGGACTGGTTCTCTACAGGAAAGAATCTGACATCGGTGCCTGTAAAAACGGGATTGCTTGGAGTGACCAGCGCTGCCTGCGGAGCCGAGAAGTATATCCTGGCCAAACCGGAGACGTACTGACCCTCTCTGCGCCTCTCAAACCAGTTGGCCATATAGTTGTCCGCCTCTTCATCGCTGATGAGGTCGGTGTTGGCAATGGACTGCTGATTCGATATCTGCTGGATCTGCCTACGGTGAGGCTCGAGCAGCACCCGCATCGGGTCGATAACGGTGTCCGAAATCGGCTCACCCTCTTGTACCGATAGATCTGGGAACTCCGAGACCAGCCTCTCCCTGATGAAGTCCACCACCGGGGTGGCATAAGGATCCGGACCGAGCCTGGTAAGCAGGGGAGTGATGAGCTCTCTGTCGATAGGCGACCCGGCAGAGGTATCGAGTGTAGGGTCGGCCCTGTAGATGGCATCTTCTATGAAGATCCTTAGAGCATCAAGTTCGTTGATCTCGGAATCGGACATGACTTCTCCCTAAAGGACAAGGCCGGCGGTCGCTTCGTCCTGAGCCACAGAAATGACCCGCACTCTGGCAACTGCCATCATCCTGTCTCCATACACATTCAGGTCTATCAGATTGGCCGAGAGCAGCCTCTCGTCCCTAGGAAGACCCGGGTAGTTTACCTGAGCAGCCCTGATTTGGGAGGAGGTATTGTCCACCGACCGGGTGAGGGTCGACAGCATGTTGTCCGCCCTCTTGGTGGACATCAGGTTGCTACCTACCACTTTCTGAAGGCCTCCCCCTCTACGCGGGCTGAAGATCGAGCTCCCAGGGCTCTGCAAGATCCACTTGGTGAACAGCTGGGTAAGCTTCAAGATTCCGGATATCTTCTTGGTATTATCCCCTATCCTGAATTCAATCTTAGATCCGGCCGCTGTCCTGGTGAAGTTGCTGCTGATGACCTCTACGGTATCGACCCTATTGAGAGTAGATTCGGGCATCTGCGCCCACAGGGTAGTCTTGTTCAAGACGATGAACTCTGAGACCACAATCTCATTTATCAGGACCTGCTCGACGCTGGAGAAATCTTCCCCGGTGAGCTCTATGGTGGGGACTCCAAGATTGGGCACGAAGTTCGGAAGGCCCGTAACCGGGATCGTGTCCCGGAACTTGATTACCTCGAGCTGACTAGTCACGCGAGCTCCTGATCTGTGGCCTCCAGAGTTGCGTCATTATACTCTTGTTTATCAGCAACATCTAGAGGTTCTAGTTTGAGCAGCTCATCCACGGCCGCGTCGAGTTCATTCTTCAAGGTGGTGAGCTTGTCCAGCTTGGTAGGTCCACCTGTGTCGGAGCCTCCCAAGAAGTTTACCCTGGTCACTGTATCCTCACTGGCCGGCCTTTCCTGACCAGGGGTGTACGAGTACGGGTTGTACTGGGCGGCATTGTTCCTGTTCGACTCACCATTCCGCTTGATTTGGTCAGTGATGAGTTCCTCAAGGGTGGTGGCGGAGAGACCCCTGTTAGACTCCACCCCGCGAATGAACGCGAAGGCGTCCGCTATTATGGCCCGGAACCTCCTACTAGGTTTCTGGGCTACGCTGGCATCTATTTCGGTCTCGATGGTCAAATGTCGTAATCCGGTTCGTCTATGGTATCATCGAACTCTTCATCCGCATCTGGTATTTCAGTATAACTCACAGGGAGTTGAGTATCCAGGTCTACTGAGAATTCATAGACCGGGGGCGACGGAAGATCCCCAACAGCATCCTTGGCAGCCTTGATCACGGCCCCACCAAAAGAAGCCGTCTCGCTGGTGGTCTCGAAGAACCCTACTATGTCTCCCGTCTTCAACAGATTCGCCGCCCTGTCGTACTTCCTGTCCACCAAATCATCGAGGAGACTCTCCAAGGCCTGCACTAGCGGAGCCGAGTAGGCGCTGAGGATGTCCTCCAAGTTGAGCGATGCGGTCGGCACCGAGGTACTGTACTCATCAGACCTTCTTGGGGAGTCTGTCATGATGGAGAGGAGTTCAGCCGTCAGCGTCCTGGCCTGGTTCAGATTGGACGTGAATGGTTGAGCTGGAAGTATGGCCGTGGCGATGGCCGCATCCAACTTGTCCAAGGACTCATCGAAGCCGTTCTTTGGAAGCAGGTTCCTCGAGCTGGTGTAGGTACCCAAGTCGGTGCTCAACTCGTTGTACTTCCTCGAGGAGTTCCCCGATATCTCGAACTGGGCTCGCGTCACGTTTGAAGGGAGCTCGGGGCTCACTGCTAGCTCGGCTCCAGACACCGCAGTGATGGTGACCTCATCTTGGCCGGTGACCTTCAACAGATCCCCAACCAAGACATCCTCAAACGTGACGCTGTTGCCCAACCTATCTACCGCCTGGAAGGTGGGGAGTGTACCCCTGACTACTCCGGTTGAGATGCCCAGTTCTGCCGGAGCAGTGACCACCTCGAGGTACGATCCCGGACCCTTGTAGTCGAGCTCGATCTTCACCTTCTCCGTGAAGATGGTGTAAGTGAGGCCGGCCTCTGAGGACCCGAAGGTGATATTCCGGAGGCTGAGTACAGTAGGGGAGACCCTGGACTCTACCCGGTAGACGGTGGCGGCATCTCCGTCCACGATCTCTATCTGGTGGCCTTCATCAACCCCCAAGGCCTCAAAGTCAGCAGAGGTATCGGTCACCTCATCAGTATCCACAGTTGTCGCGAGGATGCCCGTGGAGACATTTTCTCGGACCACTATGGCCGTCACCCCAGACACTTGCCCGTTGACGGCGTTGACGAGCTCTGAGGGCGTCAGGAGGACATCTGAGTCGGACTCACCCTCATTGAACCCTAGGAGGCTGTGGGCGGATTCATCCACCAGAACCAGGTCCCCAGGAGTTGTCAGATTGACCTTGGGGAAGTTCCTCGAGATCTGCATGAAAGGTGTCAGCTTGTTCCTCAAGCTGATCGATACCCGTCCAGGGTCGGCTGCGAGCTCGGCGGACTCCACGTGGTAATACAAGGACGAGTATGTGTGGTTCGGATCCGCCGAGGTCTTGGTCGGGTCCATCAGGTCCGCCACAGCGTCCGCAGCGCTTACTGTACCGGCATCTAACCTGCCGGTCTTCACTGTTGGTCCCACAATGATGTCGCTTCCCACTGTGGGAGGGGTGGATAGCGCGGGGGTGACCGAAAGAATCTCATTTCCGCCAAGGCCACTAAGGCCGTTCACCGCGATCTGGTTGGTAGCCCCAGTCTCTGGGGTTTCATTCCTCGGGTCCAGAACCACATTGTTAGCGTCTATCACCCTAACTATCTCAAAATATTGCGTCGTCACGACCGTTGATGTATATGTCAGTCCAACATGGCTCTGTGCGAAGATGGCGTCCCCAATCGTCATGGTATTGGTTGATGAGTCCCAGGACATGGAAGTATTTAGGGCGGCAGAGGCCTGGTTGTACATCAGAAGAACAACCCGTGGGTATCTGTCTGCGGCAGGCAGGTTAGGGTCGGTAAACATTGCCAAAGCCCCAAGATGCTTGAACCCAAGCTTGTAGTTCGCCGATACCCGGTTAGAAACCGTGTGCGCTACCTGTATGGGGAAGGTATACGACTGGCGATCCACTACTACATGGAGCTCCCTCCTGTCAGTCGTCACCACGAAATTCTCTTTATTTCGACCGTTTAGGGTGGCTCCGATGATGGCCTTCAGATCGACCGTCTGGGTGGATCCGGTCTCTGATGTCTTGAGCTCGAGGTTGTCAGAAATGGGGAGCTCCCACGGGCCTGGGGAGGTGATGACGGAGGGCGGGGTTCCTTCCCCGGTAACCTCACCACGATATAGCGTCCCCGATGGGATAGGGTTGAGTGGTCCTCTGTATTTCAAGGTGCTGGGATCTGTGAATCTGGATATTAGCGAGACTATGGCCTTGGATGCAAGGCTCTTTAGCAAGAACGTATTGCTCCTAGCCCTGTTATTTTCAGGGGAGTCGCCATTGATATCTACCTCCATCTGGGATAACTCTCTGCGTATGTTGGTCATCGCTGTGCGAGATACGCCCGTTGGTATATCCAGGGAGTTGTAGTTGCTAATCAAGTCCCGAAGATTTGGAATGTAGGAGATGATCTTGTCATGGACCGTCTTGAGGCTTTCAAGGTTCCTAACGATCAGGTTCCTGGCCTCCTCCCTCGGATTTGCTTGGTCCCCGGTAAGGGCCGTGACGTTCCTCCTCAGACCCTCAGCGAAAGAGTCGATGTTCTTGAAGAACCGCTCGAGCTCCGGCCTATCCTGGACAGAGGAGGCCGCATCTAGATCGAGAAGGGCGGTAGAGGCGTTCGAGAGATAAGTCGTGCCCCCAACGTCCTCACCGACTCTTTCAAGGTAGTCCAGGTTGATGAGCATATCCTCGATGATGCCGATCTCTTGTTTAGTTAGAGACAGGAGATGGTTGGTCACCAGCTGCACCAGGTAGAAGATCGCATTGGGATTGGTCAGAAAGGTGATGTAGGCGATATCGATGAGCTGGGCATGAACATCCTGGGAGTCAGTAACTCCACCGTCCTTGGTCGGTACCAGGCTGCTCCTGAGGAGCTTCGACACCTCATTGAGGATATCTTCGTTAGTGAATGCCATCCCTTATCCGTAGGACATCTCCCATTCGATCATGGGAACGAACCAGTTGAACCTGTTGAACTGCACCTTCTTTGGAGTCAGAGCCTTCCTGTAGGGGGCGGTGTAGTTGTATGGCGGGAAGAACGGGACAGCGTATCCAGACGACCACCTGATGTTGTAGTTGGCGATCTCGGACAACGTGTCCATGAGGAACTCGGCTTTGAACTTGGCCGCCTCGAGCTTCTTCACATCAGCCCTAGTAAGCTTCGGGATTATCCTCCTCAGGTACTCCGGATGCCACCCAAACAGGCCACATACCTCGTCGAAGGTCAGCCCTTCCTCACACTTGATATCCTGGAAGATGTACTGAAAGGACAGCTTCCAATCCCGCTCCCTCTTCCTGATTCCCTTGTAGAGGACGTAATCGAAGATGGCCCTACGAAGGACCATCAGCCACAGCATCTTCTCTTCGAAGTGGGTTCTCTTTACATCGTGCCACCCCATGGTCAGCTCACATTCACTGTCAATGGGGTTGAGATGAGGGCGGCTATCTCCGGCCTCCTTGGAGCCCAGGTACAGTCCTTCCTGGTTATGGTGATAGTCGTGGACCCTGCGGATACCCCTGATACGGATATCCCGCCGTCGATTGTGCCCTCTGCCTGAGCAATGCTTTCATCAGCAGAGGTGAACTCCAGGAGGTTGGTGAGCCTCTCCTGGTCGGTGATTTGGATATCATTGGTGCCGTAGATGGTGATCAGAACGTCCTCGGACTCAGCCACATTCACTGCCAATGGGTTGGTGTCGAATTCGGCCGTCTTGATGTAGGGGAAGAAGACATCGGCAAACAGGGCGCCGGCTTTATCTGGGATCTGGACCGTCTCGTAGATACCATCCGGGTCCTCTATCCCATAGACATGGACATCGTAATACCCGCCACGTATGAGAGAGACCTCAGCGTAACCGCTCGGGTCCGTCTGGACATCATGATCTGCGGAGACGATGTCATTCCTAAGGAGTGTCGGTTCCCCGGTGTAGTGGTACCCCCCTACCGAATCCGTCGGATAGGAAGCGATTGGTCTGAATGAGATGGTGACATCCTCTAGGGGCTGGTTTCCACCGTCGATAAAGATGCCGGAGATCTTGCAAAGGTCTGGATCGGAGCTCTCAGGAACGGATGGTATATGCCCGGTGAAGTCGAACACATTGGTGGCCGGAGGTACGAGAGGCTCATGGACAAGGACGTTCTGAGTGGGGTAGTCGAACACCACGTCCGGCTTTATCATCCTGAAGATGTACTGCCTCCCAGGATCAGGGTCCCCATCAAGCACGAAGATGACCTCCCCATCCACGTCCGTGAGACCGGAGGTGACAAACGTGTCGGTGGCGTCGTAGACGTATATCCTGACGTCCTCAATGGGATTCTGAGGTATCTCATCATCCTTGACTACAGCGGTGACTGTGAGTGCCATTTAGAGGGTCCTCCGTATTGCGTCAGGATACAGCGGCTCAACCACGTCGTGCGGGTCAGTGGCGTTAGCCAAGAGATCCAGCAGATCGAACGTGGCCGCGTCTGGTATGGTGATGTCCCTAATGAGGGAGGTTCCTTCGAACACGACTTTCACCTTGAGACCCCTGACCAGAGATATCTCAGCGTGTCCGGAGGTATTGGTTGTGATGGTGATTGGAGATCGTAGAAGCGCGACCTGGTACCCCTGCACCTGTATCGGCTCGTGTTGGGAGTAGAAGGTGATCTCCTGACCTTCTACAGATACTCCAGAGGCGTCAACCAGATCCACGGTACCGATACTTAGGTTGGCGGCATCGATGACTGAGCCTGTGTCCCCAAGAAAGGGGTCCGACCAGGCGCTGATGAGCCCTGTCGTTGTATGGTAGAACGCGGCCTGATAGTAGTAATCCGGCTCCCCATCATTGTCGGTGAAGTAGTAGACCGTTGTGCCGGCCACCAGGAGCTCGTAGACTTCCTCTCCTATGTCCCTGTCTCCGTCGGACCAGCCGAAGTCCGCCACGGCTCCGCCGCCTACGATCTCAACCTTGGACTGGGTACCCAGCAAAGTGGATGTCAGTCTGAGGGCGTTGCCATCGTCAGACGCTATACCGGCGATAACAGCATTGACCTGGTTGACGACTTGCGCGGTTGTCAGCTGGCCGACCCCGGTGAATACGACGTCGGTATCCACGCCCGAATCGATCTTCAAGGTGAGTGTCTTGCCGACAACGTCATAGTTCCCTGTCGTAGGAGCAAGAAGGGTAGCTGCTGTAGGTGCCGCCGCTGTGAGCTCCGACCACGGTCCCGAGTCTCCTGTGATGGACCTACGGACCCTAATAACGTTGTACGACCCGAGAACTCCGGCGATATCGGATACGAAGATGCGAAGGTTGACTGTGCCCATGGCTTCTCCTACTTCTTGATCTCGGGCTTGACCTCGTTACTGCCAGTGATCTGCGGAGCAGGATCCCCAGGAGTAGTTGGGTCGGACTCACCGCTTACCTGCGGAACATACTCAACAGAGCCGGTAATGACCGGAGACGGGTCTTCGACGACCGTCGATCCATCAATGTCAGGTGTGACTGTCGTAGTTTCGACGATAGCCGGGGTTGGTCCACCAGCTACAGGAAGCCCGGGGCCGCACAGGTAACCTCTGTAGACAACACCTATCACTAGAGTACCTTCTTGATGTTGAAGTTACTTACCAACCCGAACCCCGCGTACTCCGCAGTGATGTTGTACTCGTACAGAAGGCCAGTGGTCTCACTACCTCCTGGGGTAGCGGGCACATTGGCCTCGTCATCAAACACCCTTAGTCTAGCATAAGTTAGCTGGTTGTTGGGATCGTACACCTGATTATCTACCATAGCGTTTTGGTGGAGCAGCCCTAGTACTCGTCCTATCCCAACATTCAGGAAGTGGAGCGAGTCCACCATTCCATCGAATAGCGCGGTTCCGCCATCCTTCATGAGCTCGAGCTGACCCATGATCGAGTCCGGGCCGACCACGATGGGATCCGGCTGGGTATGCGGGATGTAGATCTCGTTGGTGACCAGGTGTGTTTCTGAGTTGAACCCTATGGGGGTCACGAGGTGTCTGTAGTACGCCAGGTACTGGATCTCCAGACCAACGAGAGACTGTTCGAAGAGGTAAGTGTAGAGGCCAGGGTGGTCGGTGACGTCGACCTCGGACAGGTCATGCCAGTACGGAGTATCGATGAAGGCCGCACCGTCCCAGTAGTAATTGTCCAGTAAGCCACCCTCGATATTCTTGTACCTACGGATCGACACCTGCGGGGTCTTACCGGTGACCCCCTCACCAACAGAATCTACCAGCTCCAAGAAGAGCGGTATGTCGACGTTAGTCGGCCATCTGAAATGTCCTGGTATCACACCATTTCCCCAAAATAATCCCCATTGGGTTCGTCATTAGAGATCCCTCTACACGATCGTGCCAGCTATGTAGCCGAAGTAGATCAGCTCCTCGTACAGGTCGGTCTTGACGGCATTGTAGGTGGCTTGCCGCCTGGCGACCACCTCATTGTACCGATCGTCGGTCCAGTTGATCCGCTCGATCTTCAAACCAGGCTTCCACACCCCGCCATCGCTCACGCCCCACTCAAGCCTGATTTTCATCCTGCTGTCATTTGGGTCGATCAGATAGGTTGTCACCTCGGCGTGGGTGTAGAGTTTGCCCGGGTCCATATCCTTCGGGTCGAACGGATTGTCGAGCAGTACCGGCATGGCAGCCTCCTACATATATTTGACCTCGTAGGCGACCTGCTTGGCCGCGCCGAGGCGGTTCTTGATGTACACGGTTCCCCCGCTCTGATAAACGCAGAGGTTGCCGTCGCTATCGCTGTTGGCGATGTTGGTCGAGGAAGGCGCCAGCAGCGTGACAGTTCCTGATGCTGTGAACATGAAGGCTGTGTGCTCCTCGGCGTCACCAGCCATAACGAAACCCCATGCGGCCCCAGATGTTAGCAATGCTGTTTCTGAGTCGTCGTTGAGCGAGAGCGATTTCCGTTCGAGCTTCAAGCCCTCTTGTTCCCAGGTCTTGTCAGACTGGTTCGCCTTGATGGTGTCACCAATGTTGATCTCACCGTTGGCGGTGGATGAGCTTGGGTCGGTGCCGGTCCCGATGATAATATTGTTGCTGCCGCTGGTAAGCAGATCACCGGCGCCAGAGCCGATACAAATGTTTTCCGTGCCACCAGCCAGAAGGCGACCAGCGTAGTTACCGATCAGGACGCTGTCGGAATACGAATTTCCTGACGAGCCGAGCCCGGCATAGTACCCAGCCACTACGTTTCTGGAACCAGTCTCGTTATAGTACATAGCTCTAACGCCTGAAACTACGTTTCTGCCTCCGGTCGTCAGGGACCGACCGCTCCACCCACCGATGAAGACATTGTCGGAATGCGAACTGCCAGAGGTCCCCTCACCAGCTCCATAGCCGATACATGTGTTCCACGATCCCGACTCGTTATACAGGGCTGACGTCGCGCCGATGGCAACACAATATGGTCCAGAGATATTGCGCTCCTGTGCCCGGTAACCGATCCCGACACATGAGGTTGTGGTCAGGTTTAGAAGAGCGCTTCTGCCAATCGCCACGTTGCGGTCAGCATCCCCGATGTCCTGAAGCGTGTAGCCTCCAATCCCTACATTGTCTTCACAGTCACCGGCGAACTCTCCTGCCCGATACCCGATGAACACACAGTTCTGCTGACTTTTGCCCGAGACACCCTGGCCAGCCTCAGCGCCAATCATCACGTTATAGTTGCCACTCTGGCTAAACTGCATGGCGGACATGCCAATCGCCACATTCGTGATGCCGGTCTGTAGCTCGTTCATCGTCAGGTAGCCGATTGCGACGTTACGGTTGCCACTAGTGACGGCCTGCCCGCTTCCCGATCCTAGCAGTGTGTTACGATACCCAACATTGCACGCGATACCGGCACCAGCTCCTACGAAGGTGTTGTCGTAGCCCTCGGTGTTGGCCTTACCTGCTTCGTTGCCGATGAAAACATTCTCGACACCATTCGTTGCAGACGGTGAACCAGCCGTATTCGCGAGCCCAGCATCAACCCCGATGAACAGATTACTCGGGTCATCGGACATGAAGTTGAGCAGCGGCGCGTCCACCGCTGACTGGAGGGAGACGAGCGGGTTGGCGTTGGTCTGCGTCGCTGCTGCTTTTACGACCAGCTGTTCTTTATCCGCCGCTCCTTCAATGAGCACATTGGCGAACTGTACGTCGTCATATGTGTTCAGGTCTTGGTCGAATGGATTACCACCAGCAAGCTCAGCGAGTGTCTTCGCCCCGGTGACGCTATCTTCCAGCACCAAATTGCTGGAGCCATCCCGCAGCAATTTGGTATCGGACGCACCGATCTGAACTTCGTCCAGAAATAGACGATTGCCTTTCTTGACGATTGGCATTACTCAACCTCTATCTCTCTGCGCCAGCTCAACATACCGGCCTGGACTTTCTGGTACATATCCGAGGCGGGGAACTTCCCCTCAAACACTGCGATGGGGGCAGTCCACACAGGATAGTGTTGGCCCGCACGAGTAGTATCGCACAGATCAATCTCCTCACCTGGATCAAGCGTATAATCTCCGATGTCCTCGACGCTCACCGGTGAGTCGCTCTCATTCTTGATGTACACTTTCCAGTTTCGTCTCATCAGATCCTCAACACCACAGAGCCATTGACGCCCTCCACCCCGTCACCCACTGCTCCGAAATATGTGGCGTAGTCGAAAACATCGCCGTCGATATCGACATCGTTGGTCGTAGCCACAAGGTTGGCTGGATTCTGCACGACCAGGCGAGCCCCGTCCTGTACCTGCCACGCCGTGACAACGTTTGAGCCAGTGACGTTCAGGATCTTGATATCACTTTTGACGTCGACACCGACGCCAACGTCGTATACCTCGATCCGGGCCTCTGGCGCCGTGTGCCAGTGGATAGACGTTCCGGGGGTCTTGTCGATTCTCAAACCTATGCCGCTGGTCCCATTAGCGCCCTTCAGCATAAAGATAAACGTGTCGCCGTGCGGTAGGTACACGCCATCAACACCGACCAAATTCAGAATGGGTGCGGTCTGGCTGGCGCTCTCGTGGATAAGCAGATTACCGAGTCCAGTAAGGTAATGATCTCTGACCTCCAGCACCTCACGCGCAGAATTCGTACCGACGAACACACTACGAAACAGCTCCATTCCACCTGCGCCGTACCCTGCACTCCGATTGGAACCTCGCACCGTACATTGATCCATGTAGATCGTCCCGCGCTCACCAAGCTGATCGAAATGGATGACAGGCGGATTGTTGGTCCTTACGTTCCAAATTTTGCACCCAACGACGTAGAGCATGCCGACGTTGTACGACATGCCCCAGAACGGATATGTGGCATTGCCGAACTGCAATCCACGATACTCCACATCAACGCCAAGCCTGTGCGGGGCCGCGTCAAATTGAAAGCTGCCAGCCCCGTCGCTGTCAACGCAGACCGCGCCCGGAGTTTGAATCTGAAACGTGACTGCACCTACCGCACCAAACCCTCCACCGACATATAGTCTGGTCGTCGTGTTCCAACCTATCGGGACCATCAGCCCTGCATTGGGGCCCGAGGTAATCACCGCGAAGCTTCCCTTGTGCTGATCGACAGTCCACGTGCCCGCGTCAGTTCGATCTATATAGGGCACGTATCCCACATTGTTTGATGTCGTGCCAGTGATGCCGCTTTCAAGGATGGTCGGTGTCTCGTCCTCGAAGATGATCTCACCCCAGCTCGACCACGGGTAATTGGTGAAGTCAGCGAAGAAGGCAGTAGGCGCGCCAGCCCTCACCCCTCCGAATATCCCGATGTGTCCAGTGTAGTTTGCTCCGAACGCGGCCAGTAGTCCTAAGTTATTTGGTTTGGCGTACTGAACACCAGGAGCCACCAAGACCCTGATGGGGTACTTAAGCGCCACACCGGCACCCATCGTGATGTCCCAGGCATCGTCGCGGTACTTCAAGTCGTACCCCAAGGCGTCATACTCAGCCTGGTTTTTTATCTTCGTCCCAGAGGGCGGTGAGGTTCCGGTAGCGTGGTCAACACGCATGGTAATCGGCGTCACGGTTTCAAGTAACGCATCCGGGTCCCCTGAGCCCCCGGCCCCAACGAAGCTACCATCGTACCTGTAGGCGGTGAGCTTCAGAGGCGTAGACCAGCTCTCATCTGCAGCAGTGTGTCCGTCATCAAGGTGAAGAAGCCCCTCCCCGAAATGCAGCTCCCAGTTGCCATCCGGTATAGGTGTGCCATCGTTCTGTTTCAGGACATAGGTGTACCCGGTTGACGACGAAGGTCCCCAGTATATAGGGCTGATCCAGTTCTTGACCCGCTCCGTCTCGAGCTGATCAAAGTCTGTTAAGGGGCCGTCAAAAGGCCATACTCCTGCATTGGTCTTCGCCACCCACAACTGACCGGCAGAGAAGGGGTCCAATGTGAGTTCGAAGTCGGTCTCTTGGACCGCCGTTCCATCTATTACGGCCTGGGCGGCATCATTGTACGCCGGGTTCTCCGCCCAGACATCGCTCCCCGCCACGACGTGCCGAGTGCGGTAGGTCTCTTCGAACCACTGCTTGTCGGTCCTGGTATGGTGGACGTCTAGGGTATGTTTGAACCCGATGTCCCTCTTTTCGGTATTCGAAGCCATCCTACTCCATCTGCTCCGCCTTCTCTATAAGGCTGGACGCCAAGTTCAGGGCTTCCTGTTTGGTAAGCCTGACCGCCGATCCAACCTCCATCTCTATGTCCTGGGGATAGAACCTCACCTCGAGTTTCCCGTCCTCAGTAATGTGCAGGTAGTGTCTCATGAGCTACCCCCTACGTCCAGTTATAGGCCCGGGCCCTGGTGACGTCCTGGGCGCTGCTGGTCAACATATCTATCCGGAAAATCACTATCCGGTCGGCCGGAATCGTGCTGAATGGCCCAAACGAGCAGTAGAAGTACTCATTGGTTGGGAAGCCTCCGGCCACCCCAGATAGAGACTTCACGATGCAACCCGGCTCAGGTGTTGGGAACTGAGCACTAAAGAACTCCCGTCCCATATCGAACCACACGGAGCTGACACCCGGGAGCATGAGATACATGTTGATGTCGCCGGAGCCACCGGGATCTATGTCCGGAGTCCCGGTGGCTATGGTAGTTACATCGAACCCCGGGAGGTAGATAACGATGTTGGCTCTCGTGTTCGGTGACGTATCGTGCTGGAATGGCCTTTGGTAGTCCCTGGTACTGGTCATCAGGCTGTAGTCAGTACCGGCTTGCTGAACTGGTCTCCTCGAGGCAGGAGTCAGGAAGTCGGTCACCGGATAGATGAGCTCTCCACCATAGACCTGAGCTCCATCATTCGTGGCATTATCCAAGGCCAGGGTGCTGTCGAACTTGTCTGCTCCAGTCGGGGGAGCGGCTGGCGCTGAGCTCCATAAAGTTTTTGACACTGCACGGTAGTCCTCATCGTTGAACTGCTCGTCGGTGTCTGTACTGTTCGGTGTGGTCCTCTCTGTCATGATTGGCCCACTGGCTGAGTTGGCTGGTGAGGAGGTGTTGAACGGGTCCCGACCCCTCTGATTGATGATGGCATCATAGTCCCTGCCGGTCAGGTCGATTGCCAAGGTCTTCAACCAGGCAAACCCATCATCCCATACCGGATATGGAGGGTGAGACGGGGTCACATCTGCATCGGTATAGGAGATGCTGGACGGCCCAGAGATCCCAAGCTCGTCCAGGTCCAACAGAGCCGGGGAGCTGTGAAACATGGCCTCGAAAACGTCCGAGATTGACCCAGCGATGTCGAACGTGGACCCTATACCATAGAACCTTATCCCCGACAGATAGACCAGATTGGGGGTATTCTCGACGACTGTGGGGACACCTGGTGTAGGAGGAGACCCGTAAGGACCGTCCACGAAGATTTCCCACTCATCTGAGTAGGGGAATCCCGCCCCGCCGCCAAGATGCTCCACCAGCACTCTCAGGTATCCCCCGTTGGCCAGGAGAGTGGTTAGGGGAACGTTGACTCTGACCTGACCCTCATACCTATCGACATTCAGGGCCACCCCGAGGGTCTCGAGGTAACCATTCGGTGTTGATACCTGGTCCGTCCCGTCACAATCAATGGTCTCCTCATCGATGATGTCCTCGCTACCACCAGAAGACTGGTATCTGAGGAACCTGACCCGTAGGACGGTACCGACATCGAGCTCGGTGACATCCCCAGGGGTGGTGACCGTGTTCGAAGCCGATCTGGTGCCGGGATGGTTACTTCCGTCGGCCCAGTCCCCGCTCTGCGAGAATGAGTAGAACGGCGTCCCGGGGCTGGTAGGTTCCGACACCAGCCCATCGGTCCCCGAGGGGAATGGCAGGCGGGCGTCGGTGGCACCGTCCGTGGTCCCAAGATGAGAGGCGTATACCGGGACCGGCGTCTCGAAGAAGTGAGGTCTCACAATAATCTCATCGACATCGATAGCTACAGCCACTGGCTGCTCGTAGGCAGTCCCCGGGGGGCTCTGGATAGTGGTCCCATCTGTATCGACATAGCAAACTAATCTTGGGGTCAGACCAGAGACACCCTTGAATGTGCCGGCATATTGAACGATGGCTTCTGTAGAGGAAGGCTTCGAGATTACGATACCGGCCGCAGGGACCTTGGCAGGGCTATCAGGGTCAACAGTATCGACCTGGTATTTTCCTGACTTGGGGCCAGTGATGTAAACCCAATCAAGGACATCGGTCGCCGCAGGGCAATCTGCCTCGAACGTCTCCGGAGCTGCAGGAACTCCGGCACCTGGTTCCTCGATCCGTGCCATCCACTAACCCGACCTATCTCTTATAGCCTCTAGGCTGTCTGTGCCCTGGTTGTAAGTCTTGGCGGAGTCCTTGTTCATCGTTCTATCCATTAGACTCCCATTTGTCACTGCCGCAGGGGCCAGGGTGGGCTTCAGGTCTATCTTGTCTACCTGGTTGGCAATGTAATCGAGCTTGGATTCTATGGATCCGCCCAACGCTTGGGCTATCGCTTCCGACACCCAGATGTCCTTATTGAAATCCGCTAATACCTGGACGTTCCAGTACCCCTCTGTAGGGGGGGAGTACGACATCCTGTAGTTTCCGGTTGAGCCTATCTCGGTTATGGTAACGGTAAGGGAGGTTGACGCACCATCGACATACACAGATACGGTGAAATCTCCGGCTAGGAGTCCCGTTTTTGTGGTATATCCATCGTCATTGAACACCGGGAACTGGTCGATGATGGTCTCCCCTGGTGCGATAGAAAACATCACTCATCATTCTCCCTCGGCGGGCTTCTCCTCTGGTTTCTCTTCCGGCTCCTCTGGGGCCTTGAGTATCTTGTCTCCGAGTACAGTCTGCTTCAAGATCTTGTGGAGATGCCCGGTGCCCCACCCAAGAAGAATGCCGAGAATAAGCATCCATCCCCATTCTACGCCTGCTGGTCGCAGCCCAGGAAGCCAGAGAAGGGCCATGCAGAGAAGGATAGGAAGAACAGGCAGGAGCCTGATCATGATCGGCTTCTTGAAGAGACTTGGAAACATCCTCCTAGACACGGCGATGATAGTCCAGGAAGCCACCATTATCCCCAGGTTCTGAGGAGTGAGTAGTATCTTAGAGAGAGCATTGAGCGCTTGCTGTTCCATGGGTATCTCCTATGGTGGGCTTGGTGGACTGCTCGTCGAGATCGTCACCGTTCTTCTCAAGGCGTTCGGCCAGGTCTTTGAGTCGATCAAGGTTAGATTGTGAGCACTCAACCAGCTCCTGAACCACATCCTTGCTACGCATGGCGATCCTCCTATTCCAGCATGGACTGGATTGAGGTTTCTATCCTGGTGAGCAGGTTGGCCTGCTCCCTGGTGATCTTATCCACCTCCACGATTGAGTCCTTGAGCTCGTGGATATTCCCCTTCAGCTCCTTGACTGCTTCCTTGAACTCCTTCTTGGTAACACTATCTTGGGCCACCTTGATACGGAGCTCTTTGAGCTCGTCATCGGTCTTGTCGAGCTTCTCCTCAAATTCCTTGGTCAGCTCAGCCTGTTTGGTAGAGATGCTGTCCTTGAAGGCGACGAAGTCCTTCACCAAGGACTCGACCTTGGACTTGATGTCTTCGGTCTTGTCAGTGAATTGCTTCAGAGCTACCTTGATGAATATCCACAGAAGTGCCGATATCAGACTGATGATCAGCATAAGGATCGATACGAATTCGAGTGATGTCGGCTCCGCTTTCATAACTACTCCCGAGAGAACTCACCCCCAGGCTCGGGCACAAATGCGATTTGCAAGTTTCCCCAAACCCATTTCACCTTTGGATTTTTACAATGAGGACACACCAACTCCCCAACACGGGAGACAACAAAGAATTCCTGATTACACCTTTCACAAGTGCCCATGATCTGGGACTTGGTTACGGCCTTCGGCACTCCCCCAAAGTGCATCGTAAGCTTCATGATATCTGATGTGATGTCACGTAGCTTCTCGAGGTTCTCGTTCTTGCTCCTGAGAACCATCGCTAGGCTGTCTTCTATGTCTTCAGTCTTCGTCCGTACCATTTTCCAGCTCGATTCTCTTCGCCTGCTCAAGGATCATCTTCGGGGCAAGCTCCGCAGCCGCCCGGACTATCGAAGACGGGGTGGGGGCTGCCATCCTTTGTATGTCCTTCAGCTCCTTCTCGATCTCCGGGGTGCTGGCGTTGTCCTCTGCCAGATCCACTAACCTGTTGAGGCGGGCAGTTTGGACCATGTAGTTGTACTGCATCTCTTCGAGATCGTCAGCTATCTGCATATTCCTGTTGACTGAGTAGACGGACACAGCCGTGAACACGACTATCATGGCGACCATGGCGATCAGGACCAGCTTCCTGGACTTGTTGGAGAGCTCGATCTCTTCCAGAACCTGGGCCATAGGCGGGGCGAGCTTGTTCCCGAGGATATCAGCGATCTTGTCCAGCTTCTCGTTCGTGTTTTCAGGTGGCATCTTCAACCTCTTCATTTCCGTCCAGTATACTCTGCGCTTCCTTCTGTATCAAAAGAATTTGATTTCTAGTCTCTTCCAGCAGCTGCTTCCTGGTCCGGATGGTCTTCATTGCCTCCTCATGCATGCTACGCGCTTCCTCGAGGTCCTCCGTGTTCGGTCTCTCGGCCTTTTCTTCCTTCTTCCCTCTGAGCCACGACAGCAGTCCCATGTTAGCTCCTGTTCAGGCTCGCCAGCACAGCCTCTTTGAGTGCGGTCATGGCCGCGCTGAGCTCGCCCAATGCCTGGTTACTGCTCTGCGAAAACTCCATGAGCTCTTTGCTTAGCTCCTTAGCCTCAGCCACTCTGAGATTCTGGAGATCAATTAGCTGCGACTGCTGCTCTTTGGTGTGCTTCCACAGGAACCATACTGCAGCGGCCAGTCCGAAGATTACGAGACCCGGGATCCCGTAATCAGAAAGTATCTTCAGTGCCGTCTCTCCCATGTCCACCTCACCAGATATTCTGTGGCCACAACAAGTGCCCACATATGACGCCCACCAGGACTATCAGCATTGGGATGGTCCTTGGGATATAACCCCCCAGATCGAGTATGAGTACCCCTATGCAGAGTACTGCGAGAATAGGGATCGAGATCTTCAAATGATTGGGCTCGTGGTCAAGGGGCCACGACATGTGGCCTATGAGGATTCCCAGAAAAAATGGAATGACGGGCCTCTTCCAGAAGTACTCCAGGCTGACGGTGCTAATTGTATCTCTTGGGGTTGGTTCTATGGCGGCAATGATGTCCCATACGATGGCCGTCGCTATCACTGACCATATGAGTCCGATTGTGATGTACCTAGTCATTCTCTTTCCTACTCAGTAAACATACTAGTGATTTTCTGTTGGGGACCGCAGTCAGACGTCCGTAAGGCTTCAGGTCCTCTTGCGTCCACGCTGACCTGTGCTCCTCGTGGGGGTTTCCGAAGGCTGACTTCTGGGCAGACGGTCTGATGGGAGTAACCACTAAGATGTTTTTCGAACGGGCTGAGCAAAGCCTGAGGAACCGGGCACCATCCTCCTTCTCGAAATGTTCTATGACATCGACCATCAGTATCAGATCGTAATTGTCGAGCTTCTCAATCACCTCCAGGGCGTTACCAAAGAAGACAGCGTCGTAGGCCCAGTCGTAGATAGGATTGTGGTACTCTTCGAATACCTCTATCCCGTCTATTCTGCGCCTCCAGTCATCATACCTATCCCGGCCGTCCCAGAGTTCCAAGTACTCCCTAGCAAGGACACCATACTTACCGAAGCCGACACCGACGTCCAACATAGACATCGGGTTAACTCTCTTGATCAACGAGATGACGTCGTCGATCTGTGTCCACGCACTAGAAGGCATTACAGGACATTCTCCTTCAGCCACTTCTTCAGGGCGGGCTTCGGCTTCTCGGCACCCCGCGCAGAGGCGGAGTACTTCCTTCCGTGGCTAGAGCATAGGAAGGCCATCCTGGTTGGTACCTTCTCCATGCAACCCTTGGCCTGGCACTTTCCACCCTTCTCGAGACGGTCGATGATCTCCTCCAAAGACTCGCTGGGCTCCCTAGTGATCTTCTCAGTGGTGTCCGCCTTCTCAGTCTTGGTGGTCTTCTTCACCTTCTTTTTCTTCTTTGTCCCGAACATCGACGTCTCCTAGAGTTTGGATTCCCAAAATTTGATGTTGTTCAGCACCCTATCCTCGTCTGGTCTCTTCTCCAGCACTCTCCTCGCGCAGTTGATAGCGGCCCTGTAGTTACCCACATGCGAGTATGCCATAGACAGTTTATCATACCTCTCCCAGTCGTACACAGAGCGGCGTACAAACAAACGAGCCCTCTTTGGGTAGGGCAGGGCACAGCCAAGCTCGTACCAGAGTACAGCGTCCTCATAACCCTTGCACTTGTAGAAGATGTCCCCCATCAGTACGAACGACTCGGCTCTGTCCCAGCGTTCTTTCAATGATCGGTGGACGGCCTTCCTGGCATCGGAATATCTCCGGAGGCTAAGATGGCAAAGAGCCAGATCGAAGCATGCCTGCCACCTCTCTTCGTCCCACCCGCCTGTGACCAGGTAGTGGTTGTACCAGTGGACGGCCTCCCAGTGCTTGCCCATCTCTCTGTAGGCAATGGCGAGGTAGAACATGGAACGGGTGTCGTTCGGGTTCTTATCGATCTTCTCCCGGAAGATCTCGATGTTCGTGAACCTCTGCTCTGATCTGGCGGTCCTGATCTCTGTCTTCTTTATGCTCTTGTCGTCGACTGACATGATGTTGCCGGACCAGGCTAATCTGCCTCTCTTCAGGGTAGAGGAATCCACGATATTGTGTCTCGGGTTCACCCACCTGACGTGGGACCTCATCAACCTGTCCGACTTCCAAGCCGATGCCACGTTGCCGTACTTGTCAGGGGTCATCCCGCTCGCAATCTCTACCACATCGTGATTCTTGGCGAGCTCGAGTATCCTTGGCAGCTCCTCTGGGTGGTCCAGGTACTCATCGTCGTCCAGTACGAGAGCCCAGTCACAGGTGTTGGCGGAGTGTACCAGATTTCTCACATAGCTGAAGTCCCATGGGTCGGGGGCATCGAACTGCTGAACCTCCCCGTCGAGATTGAGCTCCTCGAGCAGACCCTTCGCGAAGTCTTCTGTGTCTCCAGTATCTCTGCTATCTACCCAAATGAACGCCGCGTCGATGTGTTTGCTACAAGATCTGATGGCCCGCTCTACCCCCTTCGGGCAATCCTTCGTAACCATGCAAACGGCTATGGATTCAAGCTCGGGCTTCTCTTCTACAGGGTGCGGCTTCGCGTTCCCAATGATGGTCTCCGCCAAGACTGGATACCTGTCCTTTGCATCATACCTACTAGATACCCAGTTCCTGGCCTCTTCTGGGGACATCGGGCTATCGACCAGAGCCCTCAGGTCATCTATTGTTCTCCACGTGTGGGGCCACAACTCCTTTGCCCCCATCCAATTGTGTACCAATGGTGACAAGCCGCAGGCCATGCCCTCTGCCACAGCCAGGTGGAAACTCTCCAGCATACTGGTGCTGATGATGAACCCGAACTTCTGGTCCCTCATCACTTCTTCTGGGTTGTTGGTGCGGCCGTGTATGTGAAGGTTTGGGATGTCGATGTTGTCGAAGTAGATCTTCAACCGTGGGCGGGTTATTCCCCCGTAAGCATGGATCTCTCTGTTTGGGAAAGCCCCGGCCACTACACCAAGTAGCTGTGCCCCCTTCCTGAAGTTCATATCCCCCATGTACAGGATATCCGATCCAGCCGGAGACAGGGCGAAGCGGTCGAGGTCTATACCGTGAGGTGCGATCTTCACCTTGTCGGGGTCAATGTTCAGCATCTCACGGCACAGCTCACGATAATGTGCGCTCGGAACAATGAGGGTATCCACAAATCTCCAGTCCACCTTGCCGGCGAAATGCTCGTGGAGCTCGTAAGCGTGCAGCCTTACTGTCACCCTCGGTCGGTCTTTAAAGCTCCCAAGGCGATCTACCCCCTCTGCGGTGTTGAGGTCTGCCCAATCGAAATGTACAACATCGAAGTCTGTCCGAGACATCGGCCAACTGGTGAACTTCACTACCTCGTGCCCGAGATCGGTCAAGGCCTTCTCTACCTGGTAGGAGAAGCCTTGACTACTCATACAGAATCTATCTACCAGCGCTACACGCATCACTCACCTATGAGACAGAGCCGTCAACTATGCCCTTGTTGACCAGGTAGTTGAGGGCCGCCCGCTTGACAGCGACACCTACCTTCTCATCTGTCTGGGTGACAATGTCAGCCACGTTATCCCAATTGGAAACAGGGATCGTGGTCACACCTTTCTTCCTTCCACTTACCCATTCACCGTCTGTATTTCCGTACTCATACCTAAGTTCGATAGTCTGGTTCTTTACACTGATGTTGATGTCTGTGACATCAACCTCCCCGTAGTTGGTTACACCAGAGTCATAGTCCCCTGGGTCGAATGGTGTCGTCAAAACTATGGTAGCCATCGCTCACTCCTAAAAATTATCACCAAGCCACAATAGGCCCAGAACTTCTTCAACGGTGGTTTGTGGGTTTACCGTATACGTATCTATCTCCTCCCCAGCCACCGTGACTCGAAATCGGTAGCTCACATTTCTAGCCGCATCCTTAGCCTCAATAGACCAAGCCATCTCAGTATAATTATCAGTTGTGATATTGACAGCGTCAGCAGGATTCTCATCATCCTGAATACGCCCCGCATCGAAATCGCCTGTCGTCTTCCCAGAAGGCGGTGTGAGCCGCGCTGTAGTATTAGCTCCGCTCGCAGGAATGTCTGCTGATGCGGACATGACCCAACCTTGGGCACGATGCACTGTTATTTGGTGGGCAGGTCCTCGTGTACCCGTGCTGTCAGTAACCCACATCCACTTGGTACCTGGGCTCTGCGTCCCAAGATCAATGGCAGATATTGTAATAGACGTAGCTGACCACGAACTGCGAGACTGACTAATTTTATTGGCGCTCGCGTAAACAGCGTTATCGCCTATTTCAACATCGGCGCTACCGGTATCAGTAGCCCCAAATAAAGTACCAGCAACTATAACCGAAGTCTGCTCGTCATCAACATCATCATCAGTATCAACACTACTGATCGTAGGACCTTTATCAGTCCCTATAAACACGATCTCATCAAGACCGTAATCATTATGCCAGGAGGTACCGCTACTAGGAAAAGTGATTTTGATACGGATGCGCGTACTAGAGTGGCTAATCAGCCCGGTAAGATCGACAGAGCGTGATGCCCATATCTGAGTACCACCGGTATCTACCTTATTAGGATCCCCGCTACCACCAAACGTACTGCCACGTTCCACCCAACCAGCACCATTCTCATTCGTTTCCACGACGCACGTCGCATCGTTATTGTCGCCGCGCTGGTTGGTCTTAAACTGTACTTCGATATCATTCGTGGCAGCGTTCAGGGTAGTGTCAAACTCCAGATAAAACTCGTCATCGAATGCCGCAGGGCTTGACGCCTCTGTGTACAGGTACCCATCAGGGTCACCACCAGCCCCGGATGTTGGACCCACATCGGTCGATGTAGTATCGTCTGAGTCCCAGCACCAGCGCCTGGCAGTATTGGCTGCCTGCGGCAGCGTGGCATCCGTAGCAACAGGATCGGTGTAAAGAAACTGGTCAGCGTCCGATCCGGTTTGGGTATCGAACGTATACGTGCCAGCAGCTGGATATCTGAATGCCATTAGCTCAATGGTACCTTTCTATACTCAGCATCTGGATCTGAAGTCTCTTTATACTCCAATTGAAATTGTGATGAATCTGGATCACCAGTCGCATCAATCAGTACTCTTAGATGAACCGTAACTCCACGTTCAACCGTATCCACTGTGTCCTGCGATTGTCGTGCTGAAGAACCACTCTCGGTGCCATCGTCATACCAACGATAGCCTTCTTGTTCCAGAGAGAAAACAGGGGCCGCCGCAAATTCAGCGCTCCCAGCAGAAGCACGATTCTGACTTGCCACCGTCGCTTCAATAGTGACATTGGCATTGGTGGTAGACAGCCGGTCAGCGAAGCTCATTGCGGACGATGCGTCCGCGAGATCCTCCTGTTCGGTCATGTCGGCCGCCCACGTGAACGTCGTAGCGTTACCGCAAGTAATCGCAGCCACGACCAAATTACCAGAGGCCTCTGTCAGGTCGATTGTCGTAAACGGGTTTGGCGTTGATTCGTTTGATTCTGCTGTGGCAGTCTCCAACACAGTTGACGCACCGCCAGTCTGGTTAACGCCTGTATAAGATGCAGCCGTGATCATCTCATCAGCTGGAGTAGTTGAATAAGTAGGAGTAATAGTGTTACCAGAAGCAGCTGTAATACCAGCATCGAGTAAATACCAACACGAGGTATTAGCAGCGTACCCAGAGTCTGCCGTTTGAATTGAGAACGCTTGCACCATTGCCTGGCCACCGTAGTCTACTGACGTAACAGATGTTGATCCGTTATACTCTGAGCCGAAGCATACAATGAGACATCGGTCAGACCCGGCGCTGACTGTATAGTTCAGCGTGGATGCTGCCGCACTTGCACTGGCATCTAATCGTGCAACTGCCATCGTTATCCCTCTGTAACTTCAAAGTCTCGAACGGTCAATCCAGGAATCAACTCCCCTGTGCGTCTGTAGAAATTTCCCTCCCCAGTCGGACTAAGCTTGAAATCTGCTTTGCGTACCCGCTCACCACCAATCGGCCAAAGATTAATGTGGTACCTATTTCCAAGAACAGGTTCAATCCGCTGAGGCGATGCTGCACTCTTATTGATTGATGGAACCTCAACCTCTACCCTACTGATTGTGATATCAGGTACCTGCTGGGTACCAAGTACCTTGGTGATCTCAACACGCACCCATAGGTTTGTGAAATCCTCTCCCGATACATTTATCCAGTTTTCTTCTTCCTCATAGTCATCGAAGGTAGAAGATAGCTTCTCCTCTTTAGTAGCCAGAATTTCAACTGGATCTATTGACGGATCTCCGATGTAAGCCGTAGCCTTGATCGTGATATCGCGAGTGCTCGCCTCCTTCGCGCGCACTCGTATGAGTATCTCAAGGCCATCGGATATCTGACCAAAGGGGTTATCCATTTTGACATCGAAGTAGTCGCCCTCGGTCGCGACATCTAGTTCCAGACATTCAGAGTCACTATCAGTATCTACCGCATCAGCAATAGTAAGTGCGCCACCAACAGGATCCCAATCACCTTGACTGGTGCCCGTCTCCCATGGTCTCAGAATATCCGGCATTGCAACCTCTACACAAACAGCCAGCCAAATAAACGGACGGCCAAGTGCGCGTACCAAGCACGCCATAGAGGCATCTTGTCCTCAATCAAGATGTCGTAGAACAAGTCATCAGCACGCTTACGATGATCTTTGCTCAAGCCATAATCACGGATGAGCTGATATAGTGCGTCATGCACAAGCGAGGCCCGCATGAAATCTGGAGTATCAATTGTAGGACCGCTTGGTCCGTCCCACTGATACCCCGTGGACAACATCAGCAGCCCGTCACGTTCGAGCGACACAAATTCATTACCACATCTACACCCTCGGATAATACCGGTGTCAATGGAATAATCAATGATTAGCTCATATCGCCACTGCGACTTGAGTACACGAAAAGCGAACATCAGACCACCGTGCCTGCATCAATGTATCCGTTGTCGTTTAGCCACTCATAGAGGCCACGCTTCACCGCGCTGTACGTCTTCTCCACGTACACCGTCAGATCCCCGTGTGTCGAGTGGTTGATTACAACTGCGGAGTAATTAGGATCTGCTGACTTATCATCGAAAGTCACAGAGGGCTTCTCGGTCGTTGCAATAGCATCGTAATCGGCACCCTCAATCAAGACACCCGTATCCTTACCTACCGGCGTGTACCCAGCTTCCCAATTACCAGCATTCGTGTTGCCGTAACTGAGGCGAAGTCGAAACTGAGCTTGTTCACTGTCATGCGTCATACGCACGAGCTTAACCTCACCATAATCCGATGAGGCCAGGTCACCAGTCGGTACTGGAGTAGTAAGATCCCAAGGCATTCTATCCTCCTATCAAGTTGGGTGGACCCAACCCTGCTTGCCCCAACTCAGATAATAATCCGTGCCGTTATAATATATCGAGTACAAATTCTCATCATTGGCGCTCGTTGATACTTCTGGGGTATCTCCATTACCGGTCTTCACCGTAGACGGCCAAGCCGACACAGGAATAGTGTAACCTCCGGTACCGTTCTCAACCAGCCGCAGTACCAGGTTGCAAGGGCCTGGCGGATTAGTGAAAGTGATGCTCGTGATATTCGCAGAGATGGTCCCCTTCTGTTTCTGACCATTATTCCAATTGATCGTCGGGGTCGCACCGAGATTACCATTGTCATATTCAGATACGAAGCTGGCGGTTTTGATCTCATCCATTTGATCGGTATCATTTATTGTAATACCGCTGTTCTGGAGAGTGGCCCCTCCGGTACCATCCCAACGGGCTATTGCGTTGTCAGTGCTCGAGCCGCCACTGTCCACTGGTCCGGTCGGCCCAGTTTGGCCCGTCTGCCCGGTAGGCCCAGTAGGACCGGTGACTCCTGTAGGTCCTGTAGGACCAGTAGGTCCGGTCACCCCGGTTTGTCCGGTTTCTCCCGTAGAGCCTGTTGGCCCAGTCACACCAGTTGGGCCTGTGCTTCCTGTCTGTCCTGTTTCCCCAGCACCCGTTGGTCCGGTAGGACCTGTAGGGCCGGTTGGCCCCGTCTGACCAGTTGCCCCAGTCTGTCCTGTTGGACCTGTAGAACCAGTTTGTCCAGTGGTCCCGGTCGGTCCGGTTGGACCTGTCGGGCCAGTTGGTCCTGTCTCCCCGACCCCCGTAGAACCGGTGGCACCGGTAGGACCTGTGGCGCCTGTTTGTCCTGTTTGTCCAGTCTGTCCGGTAGGACCAGTTGGCCCAGTGGGTCCCCCACTGATCAGATTGTAATCAGCACCACCTTCCCTTCCACGAAGGTTAGTACCGTCAAACCATAAGTCCCCATTAGCTTGGCTGCCTGGATCACCACTGAGGTTCCTAAGAGAAATCTTGTAGGCATCGTTCTGCCCATCTGTCCTCAAAAGGCCGCCATCAACCTTTACCAGGTTGGTCTCGGTGTCATTGTCGTTCAGACCATTTAGACCGCCCCACGTAGAGTGCAGATCTACATAGACAGTGCCTCCCCCGCTTCGGATTATATCCCCGGTAATGTCTGTGGCGTGGAGATGTAGAGACCCACTGCTTATAAAGACATCCCCATTCGATGCTCCGCCGTTCTCATCTATGTGGCAGTTATGGAAATGCGTCGTTCCACCAGCATGGTACACCTCATAAGCGGTACCAAGAAGAGAAACCCCGTCTGCAACCCTGGAAGTGCAATTCCAAAATCTCGTATCGTCGCTAGACGCGATGTAGATTGCCCTTACTACTGCTCCACTCGCCCCTGCTCCTGCCGCAGGAGCAATAAAACAATTGCTAAATACCTGTTGACCGCCGACCCCACTGTTGACCCTGAGGCCGTCATAGTTTCCTGAATTATTAATCGTCGGGGCAATGTTGATATTCTCCATACAGAATGTCAAGTCTCCGCTGACTTCTACAGCGATATCACCACTGACATCCAAAGTAGGATTTATTATCACTTTCCCATCTACGTAATCGCCTGTGGGCTGGGCACTGCCTCCCAAACCAATAATGGTTATGTCTTTCCCACTTATGGTCAGCTCTTCAGCGTACTTCCCAGGCCCTACCAAGATGACATCACCATCCGAGGCGGCGCTGATAGCAGACTGTATCGTTGAGTAATCGGCTCGGACATCAGTGAGATCGACAGTTATAATATTCTCGAAAGGAGGATCTGTTAGACCATAAGCCCGGAATCCAGTGATGTTGTCGGCGCCGGTGATGCTGTCGATCCTATTTGCCTTATCTAGGTAGACACTGTTCGCAGACGTGATGGTCAATGAATTAGCTTCAGAGCTCTCCATTGTAAAGTCTGCTGATGCATTATTAACTAGAACCCCAGCATTCGCGGCCTCAGCAAAGGTTCTGACCATCGATACATCGCCAGTACTTGTATGCCAGATACCGTATGACGATACGAGAGGTTCTGCCTCGAAAGAAACCGCTGAGCAGTCTTCCAGATCAACGTTTCCAGTACCAGACGTTTTTACTGCTACTTGGGTTCCACCGTCCACCAGGCCGCCTTCGTTGGCATAGACATTACAGTCGTACAGCCTGATTCTACCTTGAGAACAAAGAACGGCGTCCCCTTCTTCACCCGGATCACCATCCCAGGTCAAGCTGATCTCTATATTATTTACCTCGAAAATACCTGACGTATTCATGGTAACTAGGGCACCGTTGTCTGAAAGGTTGCCAGTAATTACAGTGTCACGGTTTCCAGAACCGATAAGCGTGATTCCAGATTTGCCAGTGATGGTTTCACTATACGATCCGGGGCCTATCTTAATTATGGTACCGGAAGATTCTGCAGTGATGGCAGCCTGAATAGTCGTGTAATCTGCATTGGGGTCAGTAGGGTCTACCAGTATGAAATCTTCGAAGTCGATAAAGTCCTTTCCAGGATCTGAAGGGGAGGCTTTTGTAGATATGAAGTTGAGGGATTCCTGTTTGGAAAGATCATTGGTGCCGTCATTCAGCAGAACATCGTCGTCAGTGATGTATTGACGAAGTTGCGGGTCTGACTGTATCTCGTAGACGTAGTTATAGTCAGTCAATGTCACCTGACCGCTTGCCGGTATCTCTCTGTCGGGAGCCTGCAGGTTGTCCAGAGTCAAAGCTCCAGCGGTCTGGTTCTTTGCGATTATCGTGATGGACATATTACACTCTCCACTTCACAGAGACCCAGCCAGTCACATAGGAGGTTATGTTCCCCCCAGTCTGATTCTGCATAGCTAGGATACCGCCCTGGCTGAAGTCACCATTGAGGGCTACGCTTCTACCACTAGTCGCCGAAGAAGCCAAGGTGGCTCGAGATACCCCACCCTCCGTTACCACGAACGTGGCAGCATCAGAATCATCTCGAGTATAGCCGAGCCCAACGATTGTTCCGTTGAACAGGGCGTGGTAGCCGCGTGTCGAGGACATCGTAACACCGTTGACGGCCCGATAATAAGCACCTGCGGCTGTTGTTCCGTTACGTCCGAACTGCAGATAAGCAGATTCCACACTGAGCCACTTACTTCTACCTCCATCATACTCCATCAGCTTGTCGATGGCTGTGTTGTAGTAGAGGTCCCCATCAGCAGGAGAGGGGGAAGATGGGTCAGTGGCAGAATTACCGTAGAATCTCGTACCGCTATCGGCTATCACACTGCCGCTGGTACCGCTCCAAACCACTATCCCCAAGTCGACTGAGGATCCTGGTCCGTCAAATCCGGTTGGACCTGTTGCACCCGTCTGACCTGTCTGCCCGGTCGCGCCCGTAGGACCTGTAGCCCCTGTCGGCCCGGTGGGGCCTGTAACCCCAGTTTGACCGGTTTGGCCTGTAGATCCCGTGGCTCCTGTGGGCCCGGTGGATCCTGTCTGCCCGGTGGATCCTGTAGAGCCTGTCGGACCAGTTGCCCCGGTTGGACCGGTAGGGCCAGTTGATCCTGTCTGCCCAGTCTGCCCGGTCGATCCAGTAGACCCTGTTGGCCCCGTTGGTCCGGTGGCACCAGTAGCTCCGGCCCCCGTTGCCCCCGTTGGTCCGGTCGGACCAGTTTGTCCTGTCTCCCCAGCCCCTGTGGCGCCAGTAGCCCCTGTCGGACCGGTTGGCCCTGTGGGGCCAGTCTGTCCTGTTTGGCCGGCACCTGTAGCACCTGTGGAGCCGGTAGGCCCGGTAGGACCTGTGGACCCGGCCCCAGTTGGACCAGTAACACCGGTCGGCCCTGTGGGACCTGTGGCACCCGTCTCACCTGCACCTGTTGTTCCTGTGGTTCCTGTAGGTCCGGTGGGGCCTGTTGGCCCTGTTGTCCCGGTAGGGCCTGTGGTTCCAGCACCTGTCACCCCCGTTGGGCCGGTAGGTCCGGTCGGGCCCGTCGATCCTGTCTCTCCGGCACCTGTTGGTCCGGTCGGACCAGTCACACCCGTAGGCCCTGTCGTCCCTGCACCGGTTGCCCCGGTCGGGCCTGTCGGACCAGTTGCCCCGGTCGCCCCCGTAGTTCCTGCCCCTGTTGGGCCAGTAGAACCAGTAGGTCCTGTTGGGCCAGTAGAACCAGATCCGGTGACTCCAGTAGGCCCTGTCGGACCAGTTGTACCTGTCGGCCCTGTTGTCCCAGTGGGGCCAGTAGTTCCTGCTCCTGTAGCACCCGTCACACCCGTAGGTCCCGTCGGCCCTGTTACACCGGTCGGACCAGTGACACCAGATCCCGTCGCCCCGGTCGGTCCCGTTGGTCCAGTTGGGCCCGTTACACCGGCACCTGTTGGTCCAGTCGGCCCGGTGACGCCTGTTGGTCCTGTCGGGCCGGTAGTCCCTGAGCCCGTAGCACCTGTGGGTCCAGTAGGACCTGTCGGTCCAGTCGGTAACGTAGTTGATGCCAGTTTGAGAGGAGTAACGATCCGAGTATCATCTGTTCCAGCGTCCACTTCAGCTTGCGTAGCAATCTCTGCCACGCCGACAGCTGTTTCTGTGGCCTGATCAGCGTCAGTAATACCAAGAACTGTATTGGTGCCTGAGTCTGAGTAACTATCTATGCGGTTACCGGTGAGCCTTGTCGCGTCTGCGGTCGCCAGTATCGCAACGTCATTAGTCGTGTTCGAATGTACGATATTACCGCTGATTACCGTACTATCTCCCTCAACATACACACCCTGAGCAGAACCATTTAGAATAGTGTTGCCGTGGATACCTATTGAGGTTGCGGCGCTTTGGACATGTACACCGTAACTGGTACTACCTTGGATACGGTTCGATGACACGACAGACTGGCTACCGCCACATACCACACCGGCCCCGCCATTGTTCCTTATCAAGTTGCCGACAATTGTGTGATCTGCATCGGCGGCATCCACGCCGTGGCTGACGTTTGAGAAGATCCGGTTTCCTACGATTACACAATAGGTGTCTGATGCCAGAGAGATTCCTACCCCGTTATTCTCTGATATCTCGCATGCCTCGACTCTGCATTTGTCGTCGCTTTCTAAACCAAAGCCATTGTTCTGCCGAGACTGGGCTCCGATGGCTGCGCACAGCACACCAAGTCGAATACCGGCCGTCCCATTCTGGTCGGTAACGGTGTCGTCGATGGTCGTGGCCGTGCTATTGAACGCATCGATCCCTCGCGCCACGTTGTTCGAAAAGCTACCGCCGCTGATCAACGTTCCGGCAGATGTTTTGACATCGAGGCCATCCCCACCGTTGTCCTGGCTTGTGCAGTTGACCAGTGCTACCTCACCACAGTCGTCCAACTCGAAGCCATTGGAAGTGCAGCCCTGTGCGCGACAGTTGGTCAGCGTAGCACGCAGCGCACCTTGCAGCTCCCACCCAGAATTGACGGAATCAATAACCGTGATGTTGCGACACTCGACCCCGACCTTCATCGTGTGGCCTTGCCAGCTGATACCGCTGCGCGTGCGTCCACGATACGTGTTTGCCAGTGTGAGGTTGCTCGCATCGGTAATCGAGAGGATCTCGTGGAACGTCTCTTCGATCTGGATATAATCGCCTGCACTCAGATTGGTGAACGTCGTGCCGCTGCCTGAAACAGCCGCCGATCCGTTGGTCGCTGTGATGGTTCCGGCCGTCTCTTTGGTAGCGGAGTTTCCGTCGATGCGAACAGAATACGCTCCGGCATTGAAGTCAATGATCACGCCATCGTCAGACTCGCCTATCAGAGCGCCGTCAACCGGAAGTTCAATATCGCCAGTCTCGACGTATGTACCATTGCGAACAAAAACTGTCTTTTCAGAAGCATCAAAGGCGGCTTTGATAGAAGTGTAGTCGCCTCCTGAAGGGGCCACAACGGCATCCCAATGGTCTGCTCCAGGTCCTGTAGGGCCTGTAGGGCCTGTGGCCCCGGTGGGACCAGTAGGACCGGTTGCTCCTGTCGCACCAGTTGGACCGGTGGGTCCAGTAACCCCGGTTTGGCCCGTCTGTCCAGTCGCACCAGTTGGTCCGGTCGGGCCTGTGGGACCGGTAGGGCCTGTGGTACCCGCACCTGTGGGCCCAGTTGCTCCTGTCGGGCCCGTTGGACCGGTTGTCCCCGACCCTGTAGCTCCGGTCGGCCCCGTTGGTCCAGTGGGGCCTGTCGGCCCAGTTTGTCCTGTCTCCCCAGCCCCAGTGGCGCCGGTAGCTCCGGTCGGTCCCGTTGGACCTGTTGGGCCGGTCTGTCCCGTCTGTCCGGCCCCTGTCGCCCCAGTTGGACCGGTCGGACCTGTGGTTCCAGTCGGGCCGGTCGTTCCGGCTCCGGTCGAGCCAGTGGCTCCGGTGGGCCCCGTAGGGCCTGTAGCCCCCGTTGGTCCAGTAGTTCCTGCCCCGGTGGCGCCTGTCACTCCGGTAGGTCCTGTTGGGCCTGTTACACCGGTCTGCCCTGTTTGGCCAGTGGCCCCGGTAGGTCCGGTTACCCCTGTGGGACCTGTCGAGCCAGTGGTTCCCGCTCCTGTAGCTCCCGTGCTCCCCGTCGGACCGGTGGGGCCTGTAGTCCCCGTTTGACCCGCACCAGTGGGACCGGTGGCACCTGTCGGGCCTGTAGGTCCAGTAACTCCAGTCTGCCCGGTTTCGCCAGTTGATCCCGTGCTCCCCGTCGGACCGGTGGGACCTGTCGCCCCTGTAGGTCCTGTTGATCCTGTCACCCCTGTAGGGCCAGTAGGACCAGTAGCACCAGTCTGCCCGGCGCCGGTAGGTCCCGTTGCGCCGGTAGGCCCCGTGGCTCCAGTGGGACCGGTAGACCCTGTGACGCCCGTCGTACCCTTTGCTCCTGTTGTTCCGGTTGGGCCGGTCACGCCAGTGGGCCCCGTTGACCCTGTGCCCCCTGTGGAACCAGTGGATCCGGTAGGACCTGTCGGCCCAGTCGGTCCTGTAATTCCGGTGGGTCCAGTAGGTCCAGTGCTTCCTGTTTGACCCGTCTGACCGGTTGGTCCCGTAGGCCCTGTGGGTCCTGTAGGACCGGTGATGCTCCCTATGCCTGTCTCGACCAGGAGGAAATCGCGCTCTGTAATATCGCCCCAGAACGGGCACACATTCGGTTTGACGTTGGAAAGGCCATTGACCGTCGGAGTCCAGTACCCTCCTGGCCCGCTGGTCGGAGCCCCGTAGGTTCCCCCACCAGGAACCAGGTCATCCGTGATATCTATCGTCGTCCCGGTCGGTACGTTGGTGACCCTGTAGATCCCGCCTCGAGAGGTGTCGCTTAGAAGTGGGGCTACGACATGGTCACCGGTCGACACCCCGGCAGAGGAGGTGACGGTCAACGTATATGTCGGCCCGGTGCCTGATACCCCTGATATTGTAAGTAGTCCGCTCATCTGTACAACACCTTACCCGACGTGGGCTCCGTGAAGCTTACCAGAAATGCGTTCCGCCCAAGATGACGGAGATCGATTTCCTCAATCTTCTGCAGAGTGCCGAATCCGCCGTTCCATGCTATATCATTCCACCCACCAACGTTCCACCCGTCCAGAGATTTCGTCATTACTTGTACCAGTGGCATCCACCCTCTGTTGTGCGTGACGGTCACGAAGAGCTCATTGTAGAAGTCTACCTCCACCGTAGGTCCTGCGTCCCCCCCTCCAGCCTCTGAATACTCCGGGCTCAGGAGGATCTCTTCGTCGTCAGATGCCACACCCATGACTTGAGGGTACGTTCCCGGTGGAGTCTGTGTGAGGAAACCGTCTGTCCCCACATAGGCTATGTCCCCAGCTGTGAATCCGGTGACGATGCCTGGCAGCCTCCCCCCGGTCTGGACTACACAAGTCGTAGCGGTGGGCTTCTCTATGATGACGCCTATTGCTGGCATCTTCGTAGGTACAGCTGGGTCTGCCTTTGTAACCGAGTAGAGATCGCTTGCTATGTCACCGTCGAAGTAAACGCAGTGCCCGACCGCATCCGTGGCCTGGCAAGTCGCAGAGAGCTTCTTCCTGACGTACAGGAAGTTCGCCCTGGGGACAGATAGCTGGTTCAGAAGGCGGGACATTACTCAAATCCTATGTAGGCATCTATCTCAACCTGTACCAGGGCGGAGGCCTCCTGAAGATTGACCGATCCGGTCTCCGATACCCCACGTCCTTGAAGGACAGCCCGGAGGAACTTGGTCTCGTTGTCCAGCCTGTTCGACTCCTCTTCGTAGTACTGGGCCATCGCCTGCTTGAGGTTCTGCAGGTTGGTATCCCGCTCGTCTTTGGTCGGTGGTACCTTGGCCATCTACATATACTTCTTCGCCTTGTTGGCGATTGATTTCCTAAGTTTCGACACGGTAGAGGGGCTCACCCCCATCCGCTGTGCTATCTGACTGGGCTTCAGCTGGGGCTTTCCTCCGTACCCAATCGTGTACTCATATACCAGGAGCTCTTTCGGTGTGAGCTCGTACCGAAGGATATTCAGCTTCTCCGCCTCTGGAGAAGGGGCTATAGAGGATGGGTCCGACTCCCACGCAGAAGACGTCAAAGTCCTCCTTCTCTCGTTCTCTAGACGCGCCACCTCAGCCTCGGACCACTTCAGATACTCTGCGAGCTCCTGAGTGTTAGGCTCCCTACCGAGCTGCTCATCGAGGATGGACTTCGCGTTGTCGAACTCGCCTACCTTGTAGAACCTGGTCTCCGACATCCTGACCGGGTTGCGGTAGGTAGCCATCCACCTGTTGGCCTGCTTGAGGTTGGTGTCCACCCATGTTCCTAGTGCGGCTCCCCTGTTGGGATCGTAGGTCTCTACGGCCTTCAGGAACTGCTTGTTGAACTCGGCATGGATGGCGGCCGGCGGGATGTCGACGTCAACGGAGGATACCCATCGGTTGGCTCGAGAGCGCAGAAGGCCACGGAAGTTCTGGAGTAGTGGTCTCAGGTCGTCTGGTTGTCTGCCGCCCTGGTCCCACTGCTTCCAGAGATCGTAGTCCGCCTGCTGGCGGGGCTTCGAGAAGTCCGCAGCGGTCTTCTCGACATCCTCTGTGACGAAGAGATCGAACATGTCTACTTGAACTTCTGCTCAAACTTGTCACGGAACGCCTTGTTGTCGAACAACCGACCCAAATAGTCGGTATGCTTCTTCACGAATCCTCGAGTCACCTCCTCGGTGGGCTCTGGATCTTCATCAACCTGCGGCTCTTCCTTGCCGTCGCCCTGAGGCATTTCGTTGATGTTCGTCATCTCCTCAGCCTGCTTCTTGAGGTACTGTACCAACGGGTCTTCACTGTAGTTCATGACTCCTCCGATCTTTGGCAGCGAGCCTTTGTTTGATGGGAAACTGGGTGTCAGATCCTGAACGGTCGGCCCCTTCGGGTTGAGCTTCCCTACGGTCGGTGCCGGGCCAACCTCGGCGGCCTTCCTGGACTGGTTCAGCAGCCCCTTGGCCAAGGACTTGCTGTCCTGGGTAGGGAAGTTGGTGTGCATCCCCATGAATCCCTTCCTGAGGTCCTGCCCTCCCATGGAAGCTATCTTCTCGAGCTCGTCCAGTATAGCATTGGTGTCCATCTTAATGTCCTATGATGACTTCGGGCTCATCTTCCGGAAGGAACGGAGGATAGTAAGTGCTCGGCTCCTCGTCCTGGGTCAGCCTGGACGAGTACGGCTTACCGTCCCTCTTGTAGTCCTTCCCCTCCTTCTCCCGCTTCTCCTTCTCAGAGATTTGGGAGAGCTCATCGAAGAATGCCCCGGTCTGGTCTTTGAAGTTCATACCTGCGTCTTCCCCTCTTTGAAGGCCTTGATATGCTTACAGTCGTACCCCGGAGTCACGCTACCCTTGAACTTCCAGTCGTTGCAGGTACATCCCAGTCGGCCCGGAAGTTGAACGATCTCGTACCGCTTCCCCTTACCAACTGAGCTCGTGACCTTACCCAGGGTCTTACCCTTGGCCAGATTATGCAAAGACTCCGCATGGAGAATCAGCTTCTTGTCCGCCTCCGGGTGCTTCTTGAGCATGTCTAAGAACGGTTTGGATGTGACGTGCTTGGCGAACTTGTCCCACTTCTCTTTGCCTGCCTTCGGGGAGAAGTGATACTCAACCCTTCTGGTAGACTTTGCCTTCTCACCCCGAAAGATATCCGCGATGCCTCTGAAGACATCCTTGAGGCCCGATATCTTCTCCAGCTCGTCGCTGAAGGCATGTAGGGTTATCTCGTTCACATCCCGCTCTGTTTCCTGATTCGCCTTCCCAGAAGCCAGTCCTGAAATGCCTGCTCACCTGTGATCGCGGTGGCCCCGCCGGCACCGAGGAGAGCGGGAACCTTCCAGTGCTTTGCGATGGCTCCTCCAGGAATCTTCCCGGCAATCTCCTTGGTGGCCCTCAGGGCTGCTCCCACTGGTGCTTGGGCAATCTTCTCGAGCTCGTCAAAGAAGGCAAGCTTCTCATGTACCGAGTAATCCACGGCTGACCTCCAACTCTCTTACGTAGTTGAGGACCCTTGCCCGTGATCTTCCACGGGGGTCCAAATGCTGAGGTATCTCAACGTTTTCCTGCCTTCTCCCTCGTGGGATGATCGGCTTCAAGGTGCCTTCTGGTAGGTCGCCGAGGGCATTGTCCCCAGCCACCATCCTACCATCATCGGCTAACCTCACATTAGTATTGTAGTCTCCGAAGGCCCTAGAATGGAACCCTTCTACCATAGTCTCAGTGTCAGCCACCTCTCCCCCCGAGAACTCAAGGTTCTGACTCCCAAGGACCTCTACCAAGTTGGCTATCGGGCGGGTGGTGAACTGTTGGATGAACTCGTGGACGTCGAGGTCCCTCTCCTTGTAGATGCTGTACACAGCCGCCAGGCCATCTATGGCCTTCTCGAGGGTATCAACATCTACGTCCAGGACGGTGACCGTGGTCCCGTCATCAGTCTGTACCTCCTGCTCGTTGACTCCTGCATAGATGTTCTTGGTCTTGTCGTAGTTGCTCCGGATGCTGGAATCGTACCCTTCGGTGTTGACCTGGTCCGCTAGATTGTCCTCGTACAGCGACTCGTCATCGGTAATGGCGCGGGTGCCTAAGAGAGGGAGGTAGACCTTCTCACTGATGTTCTCTTTCCACCAGACATCCGAATACCAGCCGGGCATCAGCGCGTCTTCGATGGCAATGTTGGACCTGACAAACTCTCCGGTACCGATGAAGTACTCGACAGTTACGGTGAGACTGTCCGGGACACTGATATAGTTCTTGTCGGGGTCTGTGCTGATGCCATCGAATTCCTCAGAGCTTACACCGATGTTTTTTGCGCTGATACGGGATACCCTGGTTGTGCTCTGAGAGGCTTCCACTGAAGATACCTTGCCACTGATCTTCCCGACCCTGATCTTGATGCCCGTATTCAGGCTGTCCGTGAGGTACATGAGGAGCAGATTCTCGAGCTGCTTTCTGCGATTTCCTCCTGCCCTAAGATTCCTGGACATCTCGACCGGGTACATGACGATCTTCCTTCGTCGCTTCCCCACCTTCTCTCTGGTCAGTACACCGAGGAACTCGTCGTCTACTCCTCTGTGAGTTCTGCAGTGAGTGTAGTTGACCGATGTCAAACCACCTGACTGGCTGAGATTGTGGACCAAGGAGTGTACCTTACCGATGAACTGAGTAGGTCTCAGCTCTCTGCCGAGTTCTATCTCCATCGGCTTCCTGACTTCAGTCGGGAGCACAGGCTTGTCAATGATGAGCCCTGGGAATCCGATCACCATGTTCGGATTGAAGTAGGTCTGGGCGCTCATCGTTCTCGAGGCCCACCTGTGGAGATAGAACTGGAAGTGGGCCAGACGCTGAATATATCCGACCTTCCCTGCCTGGAAAAATTGGTCTTCCCGTCCACGCTCCTTGGCCGCCTTGGTGGCCCATCTGTGACCGCTGGTAACCCACTCGAACTTCGGCACGATACCGGAATGCGTCTCGTGGGGAAGGATCACCCTGTGGCCATAGTTCATCGTAGCGTACAGTGTCTTTCCCTGCGTATCCCTGATGCTGGGAGCGAAGTACTTCCTTGCCAGGAGCTTGGACCCCCTACCTCCGGCTATGAACCCGAGCCCGCTGTGGCAACTCAGCCTAGTGACCTCCCGCATGAAGTTCCGGCTGTAGCTGAAATTGTATATCTGGTCCGGGAACAACACATTGCACCGTGGTGGGGCAACGAAGAATGTCTCAGGCAACACAAGCTGGTTGTACATGTGCGTGCCAACCTCCACACTGGTTGACACTCTTCTCCTATTTCTACCGGATGACACCTCGTTGGAGATGTCGTTGATAGCCTTTATAGCCCCACCTTCGTACCCATTACTTGTCTTCGCTCCACCGATCTTCTCATTTATGGCCGCTGCGGACGTTAGGATTTCTGAAACAGGACTAGCCGGTATAGCCCCTATGGCCGCATCAATATACCCCTTGGCCTCCTCAATCTTGCTCTTGACTCTGGATACGTCCGATGTTCTTACAGATCGCAAGTTCTCATTGGCCACATCCACAGCTATGCTTGCAAAATTGAGTTGTCTCTCCACACCTTTGAACGTCTCTCCGGGGTCGTCGAGATTCACCTTCTCGTTCATAGTGTAGGCCGCCTCAAGATTGTCGTAGGCATCCCCAAGGTTCTTAATGACTATCTTCCCTGCTGCAGTGTCGCTGAAAATGGCTGTGGTTGTGCTGACTCTCTTAGACCTCGGAGGGGCCAAGTAAGGAGCCGGGTTCGGGTAGATATCGTGGAAGATGTAACGGCCGACGTGCCTGAGAATGTCCCTGAAAGAGATGAGGTTGCCCATAGAGGACATTCCAGACCTGATCCAATCCCTGAAGGCCTTGGCTGCATAGATCCTCGTTGAGGTCTTATCCTCCTCAACCGCACCCAACATCCCCAGGATGTTGTACCGGAGCTCGGCCAGGGTGAAGAGCTCGTTCACTCCAGAGTATCCCCGTCCAGATACCGGCCTGACTCCGCCCACCGCCTCGAGCAGGTGGATGAGGCCTCCGAGGAGACCCTTGGTCTGGCTATATTCCTGACTCTTCGGCCGGGAATTGAGCAGCTGAGAGATGACCCACTTATGCCCGCCGGCGATGTTGTCGAACAGGCCAGATCCTGCCCCCACAAAGTTCTGAGACCTGTCAGTGAGAGCATCGCCGCCGACCGAATAGTCCGCATACCACTGGTAGCAGGTGTCCCAGTAGATAGACCAGTCCATACACTGCAGGACGAGCTGGCGTTCATTTGCACCCCTGACGTATTGGTAGCCTATCACCTCACCGCCGAAGATGAGCTTGTAGCTTTCGTCTGCCGCTTCTATCCTATTCAACACGTTGCGGTCCTGAATCTGATTATTCTCGAGCTGCTTAAAGAAGGTCAGATCCTGCTCGGAGAGCGTGTTGTCCAGGGCAAACAGGTGAACCAGGGTCCTGGGTAGCATCTCAGTGGCTGTGTCGGTCGGGATGATCTGGATGGCAGATGTCACCGGCTGGCTAGGGGCAATATTGATCTGTGCCGATATTGCCGGCACCTCTATACCTTCCATGAACAGCCTGAGGCCGAGTGGTGCTGCTTTCATACGACAGGCTCGATTTCTACATCTACGTCGTCACGGCCACGGATACCCTGGGTATCTTCACTGGTCTGGTACCCATCCCCGAGAACCGCCTTGAGGATAGCAAGAATCTCTTCCGGACTTCTAGCCTGCGAGCTCGCGACTCCGGTGCCGTATGTCTGCGCCAGCTCCGTGCCTTGGACATCTGAACCCTCTGGGGCGGCGTCACTCGATCCGAAGACCTCATCCAGAGTATCAAACTGTGAGACATCCGTCACGGCGCTGTAGTCGTCATCCTCGTACACCGGCTCGAAGTTCAGGGAGTTGGGCCTGTCCGCATTGGGGACGTACGTGTTCGAGTTGTACACGTCTCCGAGCCCGGCCGGGGATGGGTCCGGAGACAGAGCGGTGATCTCCTGAAGCTTGCTGCTCAGAGAGCTCTGGAATGTCAACCCCGCCGACCCGGCATTCGCCCCTAGGTAGTTTTTTGTCTCAGGTCCCTTGTTGCCCGGAGCCAGATATTTGTAGAGGTTCTTGTAGCTGTTGACCGTCTGCGTGGCAGCGTCATAGTATACGCCAAGCTGGAAAGTTTGTAGGATGGTTCCGGCCGGATCCCCAAGAAGCTGGTTGGTGAAGGCTGCCCCCGAAGTTATCATGGCAAACCCTGTCTTGATCCCGTCGACCACATCTCCCACTGTATCCAGAACACCTAACTTCTCGGCGAGAGTGTTCCACAGAGCGAGCGCCTCTTGTTCCTTGGTAACGGCAGCCACCCTCTTTGCAGCCCGAGCCTCGAGCTCGGCAAGTTGTGACGTTGTCAGAAGATCTGCTAGTTTACTCGGTTGCTGCGCCAGGGGGTACTCATCGGTGTTATCACTCTTGAACCCTCTGATGATATTCGGCACCAAGAACTCCGGGTCCCTCGGCATCCTGAGTTTAACCGACCCGGTCAGTGTCTCCAGATTCCCTGTCGCGGAGTCGTAGGCATCATACTCGAACGTGCTTCCAAGACTCCCACCGGCTACTTGAGCCGCACCAACAGATGTGAAATACCCAGCGATTCCTATCGGCATCCTCACCGCCCGACCGCTGATGACATCATGGGCGGAATCCACCAGACCGCCCAGCTTGGACTTGGCATCGTTGATACCTCTCGCAACGTTCTTGATAAGACCCCCGGTCTGGCCGAACGACTTCTTTAGGTTCTCGAACCTGACGTCTGCCGTAGTCGACGAGTACTTGTCCCTGGCCTGTGCAAGCTGCTGGTTCAGGACCGCCACATTTGGAGAATCATTTAGATACCCTGGGAACCTGACGTCCCCGATGTTCGTGTAATCGAAGTAGTTCGTCACGAACATGGTCAGAGAAAATGAGATCAGGTTTGGGGCTTCGGCATTATCAGACGCCTGGGCCTGGACCGGGTACCCTTCGATCACGATGGAGTCGTAGGAGATATATGCCCTGGCGTTCCTCTGGACAAGCTTCGTGCCCCGAAAGTACTTCTCGTAGTTGTCCCAGAACTGAGCCCTCCAGTTGAAGTCCTCTGAGCTCACCAGGACGCCCTGGAAGGTAGTGAACCTGGGCTTCTCCCCGTAAAAGTAGATGTACGGAAGGCCAAAGGTGTCGATGATCTGGGTCTTCTCTTGCCTGACGTCCTCGACCGCCTGAAGGATGAAGTCGGAGTACTCATTTACCAGGCCGGTCTCAGATTCGTAAGATCGCTGATCCACAACCTCACTCTCCGACACCAGAGGGATATAGTCCCCGCTCGCGTCAATCACGCTCAGAGAAGAGTAGGTGTCTTCCTTGATCTGGATCCCACGATAAGGTCTTCGAACTGCTATATCGCTCCCTTTTTCGGCCGCACTCTTCTGGATATTAGCTCCACGCTCCTTGGACTTCTCGTCTATGGAATCTGTTCGGAGGAATAGGAACATCTGTTACCTCCCCTGGTATAGTGGTCGAGTAACGAAGTCCCGGAACTTCCTGTTCACGTCCGCGCCCCTGTCCTCTCCGGTGATGATGCTGCTGAGCTCCCCATGGATGAGATGTAGAAAGACGTCATCGACTGAGATCCTGTCTATGGCACGCAGCCTGACCCGGACCCCGTCGATGGTATTGATCGTGACCTCTTCTTCTTGTCTAGCCATCAGTTTTGTCCATATCCCTTAGACTTCATGGAAGTCACTTCGGTTTGCAGCTCTTTCAGCTTGTCTGTGATGTCTTCTCCCTTACCCTGCATCGCTGCCACACTGGCGCCGACTGCCCATACAAACTTCTGGTGAGACTCTGCGTAGGATCCGAGAAGACCAAGTAGCTTTTCGTTTTGTGCCTCTCTTCCGCCTGGTGTAGCAACTGGGCCACGAGCTCCCACTTCCCTACCCAAAGCGCCACGTATCCTGCGGAGCTCGGTGAAAGTGAGACCACCCTCCATCGCCTCTTTTATCATCTTCTGGGTTTCCGAGCTCGAGCTCCGAAGAACGTCGTACCCCAGTGTTCTGGAGATCTCCCGCATCCTCTTCTTGAGTTGCTGGGCGCTCATCCCTGAGGTAGATGAGAGACCTTCGAGCATGGCCATGCCCACAGTGTGTCCGGCCACGGCACCGCCGGTTCTTCGCAGGGCGTCCATGGCCTCTGTGTCGCCAGATATCTCAGCGGCCAGGGCCTGGGCTCTATCTTGGGTCCTTTCTCCTGTTGGGTCCTCTGTGTAGGCCTCAAGAAGCTGCCGGTATTTGGTGGTCAACCGTGTGCTTAGAGGCCCTGCTCCCCTCTTGGTCAACGCAGCAAGCTCTTTTCCGGCCAGGGTCTTCCTTTCCTCCTGAGCCTCCATCGTGGTCTGGTATCTCTTTATGTCATCTACCAGATTGGTCTTCGAAGCCAGCTTAGATAACGCAGCAGGATTCCTAGCTTTGAGCGCGGCGATCTGGTTGTATATCTTTCGAGCTTTCGGGTCATTCTTCTTGAAGACGGCCTCGATGAACTTCTTACCGCCCTCTGAGTTCTCATCCGCCCTATCCCGGATCCACTGACTGAGCGAGTGACCCCAATCAGAGTTCTCGAGGGCATTGAGCAGATCCTTGGAGCTGACCATGTCCTCGTCGAACATCTCTCTGTCTATGGCACCAGTAACCCCGTATGCCCCGGTAAATGCTTTTGTAAGGGCCTCCCCCACCCCAGCCTTTCCGGTCACTATCTCGTAGATTCCCTGACCTGCGGTCCAGGCAACATGGGGGGCAAATGCCGCCATAGACAGGCTAGCAATGGTCCTGGCTGCTGTCCCTACTACAGTGGGAGGTTCTTTAAGCATCTCTGCTGCTTCGTCCGCCAGCGTATTTTTGTACTCCAGAACCTTTGCGGTGTCCTGAAGATCCAGTGCGCCTAGACCAGCATCCTGTGCCCATCCCTGCAAGTTGGCGGACAGGAAGCTGTTATCCCACCCGGACTCTTTCTGGGCGAGAGCCAGCATGTCCATCTGATTCTCAGCACTAAAAACAGACTTTCCTCCGGCCTTCATCAGACTCCTGGCAGCTTCGGCATACTCGGGGTCTTTCATCAGCTCTTCGTTGAGCATGGCGGCGTAGGCCCCTCTATTCCCTCTGGACTCCTCTCTCAGCTTGGCTAGCCTTCTGGCATTTGTGGTATTGCTCATGAACTTCTTCATAGCGAGAGATAGCTTGTTGAGTTTCGGCTGGGCTTCTTCTCTGGATATGTTGTATCCCAGCCGCTCTAGTGTAGGTTCTTGAGCTCTCCTGGACACCCCTCCAGCCTCAAAACCTCCAAGGGCCCCAAGCCGTGAATAGGGGTCGGCGTTCTCCATACCCAGGGCCGATGCAGCTAATCCCCCAGTAAACCTTGCTGTTCCCCAAAAGAGGCCAGCACCTTCACTACTGTATGACCGGACAAACCTCTCACCTATTGGGGTTCCTCTAGTCCCGCCCCCTATCCGCTGAGCCATACTGGCCATCTCAGCAGCGCCCATCATCCCGCCACGGCCACCACGCATGATCTCCATGCGCTCACCCTGGGTAACCACTGTGCCGCCGGTCCTCCCGAAGAATTGGTTCACCAGGTCGTCCATATCCTCCCCGATCCTGGTGACCGCTGTGGATGCAACGTCTTCTATTGGTGCGAGAGTCTGTTCCCAGGCATGTTCCAGGGCCCGCTTCATACCCTCGAAGCTGCGGTACTTCTTCCTATCCAGATCTCTTGCGGCATCCTCAATAGCTTGTCTCTGCCTCCGCAGACGCTGGTCCCTGATCCTGGGCATCTCGTCTCCGAGTCTGCGCCAGATATCAGCTTCTCGAGCCTCAACCCCCATGAGCTTTTGAATGAAGAGATTCTGGATATCTTCTCCGGCTTCACCGTATCCGGCCCGCTCCATGACCGACCGGACAGCCTGGCCCACTGACTCCATCCCACCCTCGGCCATCATCCTCTGGCCTATCTGACCTTGCTGCACGGCAAAAGAGGCGGCCCCTCCTCTGGTACCTATTCTGGATCTGCCCCGGGCTTGTAGCTGACCAATATCAAGTTGACCAGCTGTGAATCTCTGCATGGCTCTTGGGTCTATCTTGCCGGTGAACCTTCCTTCTTCGAATTCACCAAGGCCGGCAACCATCAGGCGCCCCATACCACTTTGAGCAAACTGGGCGGCAGTTCCGGTAAGCTGTTGAGCCACCATCTGCTGCCCTGCCGCTCCCCCAACACCTCCGGTCATCTCTCTGATATCCCGAGACGTCAGAACACCGGCCTGTCCTGCGGCCTGAATGTTCATGAAGGCTTCTTGGCCCATCATAGCCCCGGCCCCCAGTGGGCCTCCCATCCGATGCGCCATCGTTGCCCCAGCCTGCATCGCCCCCATAAGCTGTGGGGCCGCTGGGCCGGCTGCCCTCATAGCCCCGGCCATACCCATGATATCGTTGGCCCGCCACAAGCCCATCCTCTGAGCCTGACCGAACAGGGGCATAGCCTCTTCTATGGTAGAGCCCATGACATCGGAGATGTTCCGGACCTGGTTGATGATCTCCCTGAACCGGGTCTTGAATTGCTGAGCATTCATAACCCCGGAGAGCATCCCGGAGCGTTGGGCAACGTCTGTGAGGTTAATTGCCTCTTTCATGGAGAGCATCACGTCCTCACTGGCAAACTCCCTGAGGATCCCAGTGATCTCCCTAATCTGTCCCCGGGACATCTGCCCGCCCGGCCTAACCCCGGCCTGCCCATAGAACGGCCCCTGCCGACCCATGATGTCACCGACCTGAGAGACATTTTGCGCACCTTGGTAGATAGATTCTCCGATTGTCTGGATACCCATCCCAACAGCGGCGTAAGGGAGAGCAGTCATGGCTGCCGCCCCGATGCCCCCACCAAGGGCCCCGAGCCCTCCCATGAGTCCTCGCTGAGCAAAAGCCCCACCAATGTGTCCAATCGTGCCAAGAACCCCCGCCCCTCGGGCAGCTCCGCTACCGTAGCCAAAGGCTCGAGCTCCCATGGTCCACGGATCTAAGATACCGGCTGGGCCTCCCATGAGACCCCCGGCAATGGACGCCGCACCCGCCAGCCCGGGCAGGGCCATTCCAACACCACCCACCATAGCCCCGGCCATCCCTGCGGAGGGCTCGGACTGGGGGAATGGGTTCTGCATCTGGGAGACCTGCATCTGTGGGCCGGTACCGTACATGTTGCTGATCTGCTGAGCATGACCAGCATAGTTGGAAAACATTACATGTTGTCCGCCAACGGCCCCAGAGATCTGATAGGAGGTCATTACCATTGTGAGGCGGGCTCCTCTGGTAGTTCTTTATGAAGTCTACCTGAAAAATCGAGCCAAAACAATGGTGTAGAGAGGAAGGTAAAAATGAAGGGTCTTTTCGTTACAAGAATAGTGAGTCAAAGGAGTCCTGTGATGCCGAGGAGCGCCAGAAATGGAAGCAAGACCCATCGCAGGAGAGCTCGAGGTCCGGACCACTCCGGAGATTCATTTTACTCCTGAGCCTTCTGCTTGTCCGGTGGCGGGGTGACCTTCTTGGACTTCTTCCCGGGCGTGTCCTTCTTCACGATGCGGTCACGGTAGTTCTTGATGGTCTTCTCGCAGGTAGAACAGAGATCCTCGTACCGGATTGTCTCCCCGAGGAACTTCATTTCCAGAGCGTAGCTGGCCTTCGTATCCTCCTTCGGGACCGGCATGACGGTAACCTTCTTGCACCTGTCGCACTGTACCTCGAGTACTTTCCTTGTAGCCATTAGAATCTCTCTCTCAGCTTCTGGTAGAGGTAGCTCCCCACAGCGTCCAGCTCCCAGTCGGTCAGACCGTCTGCCGTGGGGTCATTTTCGTGGGCCGTACTTACGAGGAAGCTGCTGAAAGTTTCGGCCTCTTTTCGACATAAGGAGAATAGAGGCTTACCCCCCTCCTGTAGTTCTTCGTCGCCGCCTTCCAAGGTGACTTTGATCTTCGGTTCGGACATATAGGCCTCCGTATCGTTGTTGTGGTAACTATACATATGCTGTATGTATGCGTCAAGGAGAAGCAGATGCCAAGACCCAGAGCGAAAAGATTCAAAGTTGTAAGGGGCGATGCCGAGTGCTGGTTTCCCTATGACCGTGAGCTCACGGAGAAGAAGCTCACGGATCTGTGTAATGCCCGTGAACAGAGCTTCGACAAGGTATTCCCCGGCCTCCTCCTGAAGGATGACGACGGTAACATCCTCGAGCCCGAGCTGAAGATCACCTTCAAAGAGTCTGACGATGAATGACAAGCCGAAATTCAAGCTCAAGTACTGGTACCGTGGGGCTCCAGAATCAAGACCCGGAGGTCCGTACTGGTATAGATATTTCAAGGATGAAGACACTATGAACTCGTTCATAAACAGCCACATAGAATTTTGGAATGACCACCAAATCACGGAGATCAATGATGAGAGAGTTCAGGCAGACTAAAGGACGGACATCGAAGCCAGTCGTCTGGATGGTTGATGTAGAGGACAATGCCGTTCACACCACCTGGGGCCAGCTCGATGGTAAGATGCAAGGTACCACACAGACCTTCAAGGCGGTCAACGTCGGCAAGTCCAACGAGAAGTCACCTCAGCAGGTCGCCCAGGAGTTCGCCGACCGGCAGGTCCTGAAGAAGACCAGGGAAGGGTTCAAGGAGTTCGACCACGAGACCGGAGAGCTCATCGGTGAATCTGCGGACTCCATCGAGTCGTTTATCGAGCTGCCGCCCAACATGCGGCTGTACAAGCCACAGAACTCGCTGCCAAAGTACCTCATCAACCTGGCCGAGAAGGGCAAGGCCTGGTTCGTCAGGAAGCGGAACGGCGAGATGATGGTGGCTTCGAAAGGCGAGGACGGACACTTCAGGTTCTACTCGTCCAAGCTCCTCCCAAGCCACAAGGATGAGGCTGACGAAGGTATCCCATGGTCTGACCGCTTCCCGCACCTCCTGGGTGTTCTCAAGCGGTATGACATACCGGACAGATCTGTACTTGCCGGCGAGCTCGTGTCAGGAAGATACGAAGATGACCTGTACCGGGTCGGCAGCGTCATGAAGAGCCTGACCCCTCGGGCTCTCGAGCTCCAACAGAAGGAAGGGCCCCTGTGGTACTGCATCTGGGACGTCATCTTCTGGAGCGGTAAGAACCTGCTGGAGACTATGACCTACCGGGAACGTCTCCAGGTACTGAAGCGTGCGATAGCTACCCCCTTCCCGGACTACCTCACCCTCCCAGAAAGGGAGGCACCTGCCGCAGATGAATCTGTCATCGACGCGATGAAGGAGCAGGCAAAAGACAAGGGCTGGGAAGGCTACGTGGTTGTAGACCCAGAGGTCCCCTACGGAGAGAAGGGTGTCAGCTTCCACGGCAAAGCGGAGCGGCCCAAGTACTGCGGTAAGCTCAAACCGACCCTCGAGGCGGATTTCATCGCCATGTGGGACCCCGACAACGATATCGGGACCTGGGGCAAGGGTAAGAAGTCCGGCGGTGTTGGCGCGCTGTTCCTCTATCTCCTAGACGAGGAGACCGGAGAGAACGTCTACATCTCCAAGTGCGGCGGAGGTCTGACAGACGAGGACGTCTTCAAGCTCGCCGATCCTTCTCTGTACCCGCTCGTGGTCGAGGTGGAGTTTGCTGCCTGGACACCCAAGGGCTCCATCCAGTTCCCGGAACTCAAGAGGGTTCGTCACGATAAGGATCCTGAGGATTGCACTCTGTCCCAGAGACCGGAGGTGGAATGATGGCAAAGATAGGTGATATAGCCGTTGTCCCGGAAGGGACCAAAAACCCATACAAATCTGAACAGATTATCGGCAAACTTCGGGAGGAACTTCTACGAAAATTCCTGACCGGGGAAGAGACTGCTGGATACGAATTCTGGGATGCCCCTATATGTGGTGGGGCCAAGAAGCTGAGGGATAAAGAAGAAGCCAGAGTCGACCAAGAATTCATCGACTATCTAGTTGGGAGATCAAAATGAAGTGGCTATCTGCCCTGAAGACAGGTCAATATTCCGATACCTATATCTTCATTGTCGGGGCCTACGACACTAAGGATCAGGCTACCCATGCTGCAGAAGATGTTCTCTCGAAGGCCAGAGAACTGCGGAAGAGATACGAAGAGGTACAGAGCCACGATGATCCATTCGAAGAGGAACTGACGATAGATAGAGAACATGAGAAGCTCTTCAACCAGGAAGGGGATTGGTTCCCGACTAGAGACCCAGAGGATTGGGATATTATCGTAGAGCAGGTAGGCGATAAACTGGTAAGGATATTCTAATGAAATACAGAACATTCATCCCGTGGAGGAAACATGAACGGTAAACTGTATGTACTGATTGGGGAGTACAAGGGAGATTATGACGATTTCTACGAACGCCCAACCGAGTCTATCGCCGCCTCCAAGAATCTTAAAAAAGTAGAGAAACAAAAAGAGATACTCAACTCGGAAGGACACGACTTCGTTGACTTCCGAGTTGAAGAAGTCGAAGACCTAGACTACGACATCACCCAAAAGGCCAGGGCCCACTACGGATGGCCTACGGAGCAAAAATGAGCACAGCCGGAGAACGTGTAGATATTGTCTCCAGGGCCGTCCTTGACGAGACATCTGGAGAGGTGCATCTCACAGTCAGAGCATATGAAGATAATGGGACCACATTTCGTGGAATCGTCTTCAAGTTCAGTCTTGAGGATCTTCCCCAATATCCGAATGGCGGTCATCTCATTCATAGAAAACTCAGCAAGAAGGACATCAGGGACACGAGGTAGAATGATGGACATACGACCTGAAGGCTGGCTGTTTAACATCCTAGACATAGAACATCATCCCATAGTCCGCCGTTGGCTTGACAGAGGAGATGGTGTAGCCGTATATCGTAATGTGGCTCTGGATTCTGGTAATCTAGGCCATCGAAAGTTCGTGAGCTTCGGATCCGAAGCGGCTCAGCTCGAGACTGATGATCCTCCAAAGAAACTTCCCGATATCGGAGGACAGATCAATTGGAGATACCAACTCGAAGCTGTAGTTAGGAGAGCTTTCGTGGAGGGAGAATAATGTCCTACACAAAGCGTGTTGATATCTGGTGCGATGGTCCGGAATGCGGAGACTGGATATCCCCAGAGGATCCTACCCAATACGTGAACAGGGCCAGGGAAAGGGTAGCTCCGTATGGGTGGATATACTACGGCGGTAAGGATTACTGCCCTTACTGTGCAGAGAAAATTAAGGGAGTACAAGATGAAGATTAACACAAGTCTATCTTTGGCCGAAGACGAATGGCGCGAGATGTGCGACCTCTCCTACGGACTGTGTATCTCCTGCGGATCGGAGAGGGAATGCACGGAGCCGGATGCCGAAGGGTATGATTGTCCGGGGTGCGGGGAAAACTCAGTGGTCGGGGCAGAGCAACTTCTGTTTGTGGCGCCGGACATCATACAATTTGGTGACTGAATGACTACGGTATATGATCTCGGCTCCGGGAAAGAGGCGGCAGTATACTCTCTGCCTCCAAAAGAAGCTTTGATAGCTTGCTGGGAACAGCATCACAAGAACCACAGTACCTGGGAGTACGCCAAGAAACTCGAAGAAGAGTTCTATCCTCTTGAGGAAGGAGAGTACGGTTACACCCTCGGGAAGCTCTGGGTAAGGAAATGAGGCATGTAACTGTAGGAGGAGACGGGTTTAGTAGGCGGTGTAACGTCACCGCCAAGAAGGTCTATTGCCCAAATTCTTCCTCCATTGGATATAGCAAAGTGCATGCTGATCCGGGAGACTGGATTGTTTGGAGAACACTTCTGGACGATGACAATTACCTGTTAGAGAGCGGGAGGGTTCTAGGCCATATATCATCTTGCGACTCTGACGGAGAAGACTGCACAGGTTGGCTGTTCGTCCTATGGGTGTTCAGATGGGGAGGATGTGGAATACGGTGGATAAATCCGAAGGATGTCGTTGAATGTTGCCCTCCCTTTCCGGAGCTCATGCACTTCATAATGTCGTTTGACGTGAGCGCTGAAAACATCAAAGAAGTTTGTAGAGCGGTCCACAGGGGTGAGCTGTCTGAACCCTACATCGAACAGGTGAAGAGCCGCCTAAAGGAGTATTAGATGGAACCTGGAGATTGGACAATAGATGATATACTTCAAGTTCTCGACCGTGCAGATATCGATGCTGAACAGCTGGACGATCTGGTGCTTGATATGCATATCAAAGATGCCTCCCTGGTCAGCGCCTCGGGACTTCGCGGACAGGTAGAGTATCTATCCGAGCTAACCGGGGACCCAAGGGAGACTCTGAGGATGATAGCGAGGCACACCAAGAATCCGGTCATTACGGCCCCCGAGGATATATGAGCGACAACTACGAGCTCGCCCGATCCGATACCAAACTGGACGGCGTGACCGGGCATATGGAGATCACAGTCCGCATCATAGACCACAAGAACGAGGTCGTCAGGGCGACGGTCTTTCTACTAGACGCCGGCGACCTAGAGATACAACACCAAGGCTTCAAGCCTCACGTGGCAAATCTGAGGAGGGAATAGAAAAATGGGAATGTGGACCGACATAAAAGCGTACAAGAAGTCAGATGAGCACGACAAGCACGTCAGGATTTGGAGGATGTGCCAAGAAGAGGGTGTAGGCCTACCACCAGAAACTGCAGCATACTTCTCAAAATTGGGGGACTACATAAAGGACAACCCAGATAATCTATGTGATGATGAAGTAAGGGACCTTCTCGAGACGGACCTCCAAGATAGTGTGCGGAAGATCGAGGGCGAGGAGATGGTCGACGGCTACGAGATAGACGTCGCCAAGCTCCCAAAGGATGTGGCGATCATCAGATTCGCGAACCACTACTAAGGTGCATACAGATGGTATATAGCGATAAAATCGGAAAGGTGAAAGAGACCAGGCTGGGAGAGTTCGAAGTCACCTCTGGAGCCTTGAGGGTCACCGACCCTTGCTACGACGAGGTGGTATGGTGCTCAGGTACCGTGGACAACGTCAAGAACGGTACCTGGGAAGCTTTCATCATGACCAGCGACTTCTCCTCCTGGGGGAACAGGGTCATCAAGCTTCTCGCGAACCACAAAGACTATGAAGGGATCAGCAAATTCGAGCACGAGGACGTGGGATTCGAAGTCGGTGTCGACTCCGGCCAGGCTGGCATCTTCGATCTCGAGGAATGGAGGAAGATGCGGCATGACTTCAAGGATGAGTGGTACGGTGATATCTGCGGGGTAACCAACCCTGCCGGAGTCATCCCCTGGGGAGTGGCTACCAGGTCAGGATTCGGAGACGGAGGATACTTCGCAGAGAAGTACCTCAAGGATGGCAAGGTAGTAGGTATCGAGGTTGTCTTCATCGTCAACGAAGACGCAGAAAAGTGCGAGTACGGAGAGGAAGACTGCGGGTGTGTGGGATGAAGCTCGTACTGCTGGCCACGCTGGTGGCGATAATAATCTTGTCCGGCCTGATCATCCGTGGAATAACCAAGGCCCTGAACGAGGAGCTCAGAGATGGAACTGATAAAGACGAACTTCCGTGACAAGGAGTGCAAGATCTCCATCGACAAGGACATGGAGGTCGAGAGGGTATCCGGTGACTGCGACCTCATGGAATGGACGGAGCTGGATTCCTATCGCGACTACTCCGGATACCACGTCTCAAAGACCTTCTCCACTCCTGACGGCCTTCGGTACAGGCTGGTCATCGAAGACGAGGACCTCAGCCAGTTTGACGCTGAATGGGAGAAGGAGGAAGGCGATAAGGAACTGCACAAGTTCGTCGTGACTCTATACGTCGTCCCCGTCTCAGTCACCGAAGAGGTCGCCGCTGAGTGCCTCGGTGACAGCATAGAGATGGTCGAAGAGATCGTGGGGAAAGACCCTGAGGACTACAGTGAGTTGGTCCTTGATATCGCCAGCCACGGACATAGGGTGCGGATCTGGGCAGAGACGGTCTGGGCCACGATGCCGGAACAGCCAGAGGTCAAGGATCTCATCGAGGAGGCAAAGAAGCAAGCCGAACCAGTTCCGGACCTGATCAAGCTCTACATGAATAGACCTATCAACCGTGCAGGGTGGACAGGATGGTGGGTCATGAGAAACGCGAAGGCATACCCCGGTCAGCACATCAACACCAACGATGCAGAAGAGGAGATCACCGACTGCGGGGACTGCGGGGAGGAAAGACGCTGTCAGAGGTTCGATACCACCGAGGGGGACAGGTGGCTCTGTGAGCGCTGCCTGAGCTTCTGGACCGACTGCAAGAAGTGCGGCATCCTCATGCTGCATTCTCCCAAAGGATATGAGGGGGCAGAGTGGGTCAAGATCGATGGCAAGAAGTACTGCGACGACTGCGCTCTGAAGATCATGGAGACCGATCCCCCACGGATCATGAAGGGCGGGACCCATTACTCAGATGAGGAGCTCGCAGAGAACATCCTCGACCTGGCCGCTCTAGGCCGGGATAACATCTACGGGGATTTCAAGGTCGACAAAATCTGGAGGCTGAGGTTCGACGAAGACCCGAAGAAGATGTACGAACACTTCGCCCGGCACATCATCAGCAAACCTGGTGACGAGTTCTTCCTGGCCATTGTATCCAAAGGCCAGTTCGACATGGATCTCAGCTTGTACGTGAACGTCAAAAAGAGGAATGATAGTAGTACTTGAGGCAACGCCTACAGTACTCCCCCTTCTTGCCGGTCTTCGGGTTCACCTTCGTCGTCGTCACCAACTTGCATTTCGGGCAGCGCATCTTCCGTCCCTTCCCGGACGTCTCTATCGCTCTGCTTCCCAGACTTCTCACCATAGTCGCCTCCAAAGATCACGGCTCCCTCGGGGTACTCTTCCTCGGGGGAGCCGTGCTCCTCTTGTTTCTCTTCTTTAGGTAGCTCCGGGAGCTCTGACAGGTCCTTCCCGAGATACCAATGATGATAGTGTTGTGCCGAGTCCGGCCGCTGCCTGAACTCGTCGAACTGGTTGAAGAGGTCGTTGATGGTCTCCACCGTGACCTCCGGGATGGCAGTACCGAAGTTCTCGTTGTGGTACTCCGTCAAGGTGTTGAGCCTCGAGACCGTCATCCTTACCAAGACCGCCAGCTGAGCGTTAATGCCCTGCTCGTTCTCCTGGAGCTTGGACTGGTTGTTCCACAGGATCTTCAGATCCTGCTCAAGCTGCTGAACCCTTTGAACGAGCCCCTCTACGAATTTGGCGAGACGCTTTACCGTTGGTCTTGACCTTGGCAGCTTTACCACTTTCTTTCTTGGCTGCGCCATTCTTGCCCTCCTTGATCTCCACTGTGCTGTCCATGATGGTCGATATCTGGTCCGACAACGGGGCGATGTGATCAGATACCACCTGGTCCCGGATGGTCACTACCGTATCTGATCCGACCTTGCCGACATTATCGGTCCAGATCTCCTTACCTTCCAGCTCGATTCCCTCATCGGGGATGAACGTATTCAGGAAGTTTACCACCTCCTGCCAGACTGCCCGCTCTTCTTGAGCGAACCTCAAATCTGTCAGGGCCTGCGAGAGTTTCTGCTTCATGGTAAAATTTCTCCCGTCTTTCGGTACAAGGACTTTGTCGGACCTTCGATGGTGAGTGACGGCCAGCTCACCAGGGATGTCCTGGAGACAACCCGGCCAGGGTCAGTAGCCGAATCCTCATCTTGGTCGAGGCGACCATCCTGTTACGCCGTCACCAGGGCAAAGAACCTCTTGTTCAGAGAGGCACCCGCTGAGGTGTCCTTGATGATATTTTTTAGCGGGTAGATGGTCGGAGTCCTCCGCTCCTCCCGCGCCTTGTTCAAGAGGTCGATGGTCTTCGTCGACTCGTGCTTCATGTCGTACCGGATGTCAGTGGGATGGTACTTCAAGTAGATGTCAGCCGATCCGCCGAGCTCCCACCAGAGCTTCTCCAGGAGGTCCGCGATCTTCTGCGGAGGGAGCTTGAACAGCCTCTCCCCAACGATGCACGGCATCATGGACATTTCCTTGGTCGGCCTGTTCTCCTTCTGGAGGTAGTCGATGTGCTTCTTCTTGGACCCTGGGTCCAGGAACTGTTCTCTCGAGCATGACGGGCAGACCGTGTGGAAGTGGGCGAAGTTGCTCTCCATGATCGGCTTCTTGCAGTCATCGTACCCACACCAGTACATCTTCTGGTCCCCACCGCCATGAAACCGCCTGCCGGACTCCCAGATGGTGATGATCCCTGTCGAGGGCTTCAGTGCCGATATGGATCTATCCTTGCCGAACATGATCTCGATCTTGTACTTTGCCCGGATCTCTTGTGACTGGATGATGTCGAGCTGGCGCTTCTTGTCCTCCTCGGCCATCTTGTTGACCTGGTCCAGGAGAACCCTGCGCTTCTGGGGGGAATCCCCATACCTCTCCAGGATGTCCTCTTCTACATTTACCGGGTTGACTGGCATATCAACCCCTCACCAGGGAGGCGCCCTTGCCAACGTTCACACCGCCCGAGGGAGTCCCAGGACCGAGCAGGGGAGCCTCCAAGACCTCCATCCGGGGTGATACCTCATCTATGGCTCCGCAAATGGCGTGAGCGGCATTCTTGAGGTCATTGGACCCGAAGCTGAAGGCCCACCCGTAGACCATCTTGTTGCCCTTGAGGAAATAGTTCTTCCCGATATGGCTATCACAGATGTCTCGGGTCCGGACGAGGATGGTCTTGGCCAGTTGGTGAACCACGGCCCGCTCGTTCTCCTTCTTCACCCTGGCGAGGATGTGTACCTGCCCGGCCACAGCCCTGACCTCGGCCACCTCTACGAGGCTCGTCTTCTCCAAGGCCCCGGCGATGAGCTGCGCTATGTGCTCGGCTTCGCCCTGGGGGGAGATATCCGGGGCATCGAAGTCGCTGATGTCCTGGCCTACTTCGTTCTTCCCGGTCGATGTGAAATCCATTCCTTAGCTCCTAGTTCATGTTGAGTTTCTCGAGCTCCGCCTCGTAGTCCTCGATGAGGCCTTCACACCTTACCCGGCACAGAACGAGAATGTTCATCAGAGCCTGAGTCGCGGCCCAGTACAGGAACTTGTCCCGCCGGGTGGGATTGTTATCCAGCTCCTGGAGACGTTCCTGTATGGCATCCTGGGCCTTGTTGAAGGTCCTGAGGTCTCTCCGCACATGCCAGAGTTCCTCGGTGATCTCTTTCCTACTGGCCAATGACTTCCTCGAGAGCTTTGGCTCCTCTATCGGTGTCCATAGAGGGCCTTGATTCCGCCGTCTTCTCTTGTTCATCCTCCACCCAAGTGAGGTATTTGCACGGCTCTCCGCCGCCAACGTGTGGCATTGGCGCCCCTCCGGGCTCTCCCCCTACCCGAGGGATGGCACAGCACGCTCCTACTCCACAGTTGCATTCACCTTTGCGCTCTCCGCCGGCGAAGTAGTAGGTACACTCGTCGGGGAGGTAGTGCCCAATTGTAGGGTAGTCCCGACACACCTTCGGCCGGGTCTCGTAGATACTGCACCTGGCGATGAGCATGACTTCCCTCAGATGACCCTATCCAGCTCGGCGTAGGCCTTTTTGACGTCTCCCCACGAGACGTCGATGTTGAGGACGATGTCCTCGTTCTTGAGCTCCCCCTTCACGCCCTCCTTGTCCACTGAGACGAAGGACCTGTCATTTCCCAGTTTGGCGTGAGGGTTCTTCGTGTCCAGATTGACGTCGATCTTCATAGCTTTCCTCCTTCTTTTTCCATGTAGCAGACCCAAGCAGATACTTCTTGTCCCGTGTACCTGGGTTCTACCCTGTGAACTTTCGTGATTGCCTTGACTCCCAGTTTGCCGGCAAGTATCACGTGTGTAGCCTTCGAGAATTTGTCGTCGGGCGGAAGGATGACCCTACCCATGACATCGATGCTCGCCTCGACCGGAAACTCGGTGTCCATTCCCTTTACTTTGACCCACATCTCGATGGGGGCGCTGGGGCGGTTGAGGTCTGTCTCCTTCACAGATCCCATCTCATCGGCGATGGCCAGGCCGAGGTCCTTGATGAACTTGTTGATCTCGTCAAGGCCGCTGTCCAACGAGACCTTGCGGGACCCAACCAGATCCGACGCCTCCTCCGGGAGCTGCTTCCACCCGATCATCTGGTTGACTGCGTCCTTCGGGATCAGACCCGATTCCAGCATCAGCTTCACTGTCGGCTTGATTTCTTCCATCGCCTATCTCCATTGTGGCCTTTACCACGTAACTGATATCCCTGTATTCTGCCTCGACGTAGGGAGCCCCACACAGAAGAAGTGTCTCTGGGGGAAGGAACCCCACGATCTCGACCGGTACCCCGAAGATGGTCTCAACCCCTTCAGATGCCGGTAGCCCTTTACCCTCTAGATCCAGCCACATGTCCAATACGGGGGTCGAGGTCGTATAACCGGTGACAAAGCATAGAGGTAGTAGCTTCTTCGCGTGGACGAGCTGCATCATGTCGAACAGAACCTCCGGCGGGCTCGGCTCGCTGTTCAGGTACTCATCCACGTAGGCATTGTTCATGGCCGCTTCGAGGTCCAGATCGCCTTCCTCGCAGTACGTCAGAGGGGCCATCCGGTACGCAAAGACCGGCTTCCCGAGCTCGATGACGATCTTGTGGATAGCTCCGCCGTCGATGATGTTCCTGACGAGCTCGACTATCCCGTCCTTCGTGGAAGGAAGATTGTAGTCCTCCCTGACCAGCTTGACCCGGTCCTCATCAAATCTGTTCGACATCGACTCCCTTTTCCCTTTCTCTCAAGTCAACGAAGTGACTCACGATGATGTTCGTGATGGTAGTGCAGTGCCGGTCCGCATAGTCACGCGCCCACACCTTGAGATCCCCGGGGATCAGGAGATTGAGCCTGGCCTTGCCTTCGGGCTCAGGAGCCTCTTTTGTCTTTCCCTTCTTCATGCCGGGTGAGTCCGCCTGTTTTTGTCCGCACCGTCTTGTGCTCCCATCTTGGCGTGGAACTCGTTCCAGTCCCACAGAGGTCCTGGGTCGGACTTCCTACCCTGAGGGATAGCGATGTCCTCGTGCCCAACGATCCTATCGATGGGAATCTTGAGAAGATCGGATAGGTACGCGCACAGGGTTACGCATGCCCCCATCTGCCTCTCGGAGTACGGCTCCCAGTAACCTTCGATGGCATACCCGGAGTCATATACCAAGGTAGCCGGGACAGGTTCCCCGTATTGCTCTCTTTTGTACCGCTTGACGTATCTTCCTCGACCAAGATAGTACTCATCCCCGGACTTGTGTAAGAGTCCGAAGTTGGCCATCTCGATTCCGATTGAGAATTCTCCGACATCTGATGTCATCTCCCCTTTATGCATCATCTCGGAGATCCCGGCGTGCCACGCCTTATGCTCGAGATCGACACATTGAACTATCTCCCCACCCCTGCCGATGATGAAATGCGCAGAGGCCCTGGACTCTTCCATGTTGAACCAGGTCCAGGTGCTTCTCAGGAAATGCCCTCCGGCGGTGTAGTGCAGGACGATAGCATCCGCGTGTGGGAATGCTTCCAGCTCACTTCCCCGCCGGAGACTGTAGTTGAACTCGACAGGCCTGTGGCTAAGCCAGTACTGTTCTATCCAGCAGCTCATAGCTTCACCTTCGTCACCCCTGCGAGGTAGTCCCTGAGTCCTTCGAACTTGTACTTCTCGCAGATGAGGTCGAGGACCATCTCGTGCATCTTGTCCTCAATGTCCGGGGTAGGATTCTTCCCGCTGAACTCCTCAGCGAGCTTCTTGTCCACCTCGGCGATGAGGTCCGCGTTGGCCGCAATGATGAACGGCATCCAAGCCCAGTCCACTTCGTAGGCCCCTGGCTTGTCCTTTATCGGCATTACGAGCTTCATTCCTGGACCCCTATGATGTCGTCCATGTGGATGAGGGCATGGTCCTTGTCCATCGGGCCCGGGCGGTTGGCCTCCTGCAGGAAGCCTCGGAAGACGACCCGGTCACCCTCTTTGATCCCGGAGTGGGTGTACTTGGCCCTGATGGCTTTCTTGCCCTCGTTGAGCTTCCCTTCTCCCACCGAGAGGGCAATGCCCGTGGCATTACCGAACCGCTCCTCAGCGTTCCCGGCGGGCATGTAGATCCCGCCTTCCGTCTTCTCCGGTGGCTTGTCCACCTTGATCAAAATCCATGGGCCCTTGGCCTTGATCTTCGAGATGTCGGTCATACCTGCGCCACTCCCTCTTCGTCGATCTCGACACCCTCTTCGAACTGGACGATGCCGACATTCTCCAGGTGATCGCCCAGGGACTTGGTGAACCAGTCGCTGGGGTTCGAGCAGACGTTCAGTCCGGTGATCTTCTCCCGGAGGATGAAGAACTGCGAGAGACCCGGGATACGGAACACGACCTGGACCTTGGTCTTGCCCTCATGGTCGATGTATTCCACCAGAAGGGGTTCGAGACCTGCCACCCTCTTCACTTCTCGGACTCGGCCGGCATCCTTGTCGGCGGTCGCCATGACGAACTGAGGGGACACTGTCTGTGCTGATTCTGCCATCTTGTACTCCTTACGTTGGCGGTCTTTGTGTGAGCTCTTGCGTCACTGGGACGCACCCGCATGTCCGAACGATGGTGCTTACGGCACCGTCAGACACCGGGGTGTACTTGACTGGTTGGTTACACAGTGGGCAAATCTGCCCGCTATAGTTCAGAGGCTGCATAGGGGGGTCGGTATCCGACCGTCTCTTCAGCAGCTCGTCGAGCTTCTTCTCAATCCTGAGCGCGGACTTCAGGATTTCCATCAGGATCCAGTGCATCTGGTCCCTCCACGTAGTACAGGCACGCTCCCTTACTCGAGGCGGCGAAGTGCATCTTCGTCCCGTCCTCGAGGGTCAGATTCTCCAGGATCACCCTCTTCGGGTCACCTGTCTCCTCCGCCTTCACCTCGACGACGTTCTTCGTCAGGAAGTTCCTCATGACGTTCTCGAGAGTTGCCGTGTCTTTGTCTGACGGGTGCCCGAAGCCCATCAATGAGCGGTAAAAAACAGAAAGGGGGATGTCTTCTGCCCCGGATTCCGGGGGTTTTCTATGTCTAACCATCCTGCCATTACACAGAGGAGTTATACATGGGAAGTTGATCCTCCACTCGTCCCTGTCCAGGATCTGGAACTCCTCCTTCTTCAAAGAGGTCATCCTGTAGGCTTTCCCACATGTCTGGCAGGACACGATCATATCGAGTCCACCTCGAGCTCGTCCGTGTACTCATCGTTGATCGGCAGGGAGCTGTAGTCGTCTATGTCGTCATCCTCCCCATTCTGCTCGGGCTCTTCGTAGGTCGGTTCTTGGGTATCCGCCTTGGCAGGGAGGGACTCCGACCACAGATAGATGGCCGCCTGGGTGAAATCCTCAGAGACCTCCACCATGAGCTCTTCCTTGCCGTTGGTGAGGATCACAGCCCTGGGGATCTCCGCCCCGGAATCCAGATCGAAGGTGTCTCCGATGATTCTTGATACGATGACGCTCATTGTCTGATCTCCGGCGGCTCTGCGCTCTCAGGGAACAGGATCGTGGAGCGCTTCGAGCAGATGTCGTCGCGGATGTCCTTTATGGACTCGATTCCTTCCACGATCTTGCATCCGTTGGTCTTGTTGTTGAAGGCCTGGCAGGTCTCTACACATCGAGCCCCTACCAGTATGCACGTCTTGTCTGTCACCCGATTCTCCTATGCTTGTGGATTCTCCTGGACATCTCGGCTTCCTTGATCTTCTGAGCACCCTTTTTGAGCCTCGAATAGATGCTCTTGTGCTCGTTTGCCCTCCACAACGGCTTCACGTTAAATGCAACCTGGGAAGTCCACCGTTCCAGAGCCTGTTTGACGTCCTGCTCCTCTCTCGTCGTCATCTTCTGCATGTAGGGGAAGACCGAATCCGAATAGTCTTGGAATGCCTCTTGGAGGTTGCTCTTCTCCACATGCGGGGCTTGTATGGCCTCTATCAAGGCCCTGGTTTTCAGAAATTCCGCTTCTTGCCTCCGCTTCGTGATGACCATGAAGACGGACTCCAGCAGGCTTCCGGGCGGTGGAGGGCCGTCCGATAAGTCGTATAAGGTGTTGGCGCGCAGCCATCCTACTGGAGTCTCTAGCCATTTTTTACGTTCTCGAAGGTCAGGAGTTTGTTGACACGCTCGTTGAACCAGTTGCACTGGATTCCGAGATCGGCAACGATCTGGACCGGCAGGCTGGTCAGTACCCGCATCTTGTTCTCGAAGCTGTCCCTGGTGATACTCTCGTCCTTCTGCCCGACCTTCTCCCTGTGCTCGGGCAGAGGGGCGCCGTTGATGGCCACCGTCGAGCAGACCAACTTGCAGGTGTTGAGGAGCTCTTCCACATACGCCTGGGAGCCCTGCTCCTCAAAGACGTACTGCAGACAGAACAGATGCTCTCTCTGTCCGAAGGTCCGGAAGGTGGCTGTGAACTTTCCGGGGATGATCTCCACCATCTGCTGGATCTCCCGGCTAACGATGAGATCGGCAAGGTCCAGCTCCTCGAGGTTGTCCTCGATCTTCTTTCGGCGCTCGGGGCTGTAGAGCTGCTGCTGGACCCTTGACATGGTCCCGAAGTTGATGGGCAGATCGGATTCCGGCTCCATCACCGCACGCTCTACCTCCTCGAGGTCGTGCTTCTGGAACTCTGTCTCCTCGGAGACCTCTACCTTCTCCATGAGCTCGAGCGTCTCTTTGGAAAGTCCCTTCTCTTTCTCGCCCTGCTCAGCGCCCAGCTTCTTGGCCTGTGCCATGGTGATGGGCTTCTCGAGCTCTCCCCGGGCCATGGCCTGGTTCACTTCGTAGGCCGAGCCGATGCCCGGGATATTGGGCTGTTCGACCATGTCAGGGTGATTCGGAGGGGAAACCATCGGGAGCTCACTCGGAGGGAGCTCTTCGGGGGGACTGTCATCGAACTGCGGTCTGGGGACGAGCTTGTCCATCTTACCCGGCTCGATTGGATCGGCACCGCCCAAGGGGCCCTCCTTGCCCTTGATCTTGGATGCTTGCCTCTTCTTCTCCTTCACACGCTCCGCGTAGGACTCTGCCGTCTTCATCGGCCTGTCGGCCGGCTTCTCATTGGTCTCCATGATACCCAAGTTCTCCTTGATCTCCTCGGTGGTAGGACCAAACATGGTCGCACCCTGTTTACTGTCCTCCATATCCATCCTCGTCGTCGGTGTCGTACAGTGGGCTCAGATCCAGAGGGATGAGAGATTTCTTGGACACTCCTCTCCCTGGCGTGGGGGGTACTATAGGGGAGACAGGACCGCTAATCGGCCAGTCCTTCTTGCAACCGGCGCAGACGGCCCTCCGACCAGAGTGATTGGATATGATCCTTGCTTCCTTCCCGCACTCGCTGCAGTAGAACGCAGAGACCGGTATCCTCTCCTGGGCCTTTGCAGGTGCCGGTCCTGGAAGACCGTCTGGATCTTTGTCAGTCATCTTCCCCCACGATGTACCTATGCTTGAGGGTCACGGTCACGATGCCTTCGGCAATCAGCTTGACCTTGATGATGAGACCGTCGATCAGGGAGAGGGGCCTCCCTTTGGTGGTGTGCAGGATGAGTCCGACCAAACCCTCTACAGCCCATCCAAGATCTTCGGCGATGCACTCTATGGCGGGATCGCCCTTGATGAACCGGTCGATTGCTACTGAGTAGTTGGCTATCCTGATGGACATCCGGTTCTTGAGTAAAAAAATGTTGGCTTCTTCGTCGTCGGAATTGATGCGCTTGAAGTCGGTACCCTTGATACTCTCTGCAAACTTCCTCTTGAGGTGGCCCGTCAGGAGGTCCTCTCCAAGCTGAGGATTCTCCAAGGTCAGCCTGAGTACTTCCGTGAAGTCAGGTATATTGACAGGGTCTGCGGCTTTCGGCTTTTCGCTTGAGAACTGCATGCTTGGAAGTCTATACATACGTCATATGTATGTCAAATCTTTTGTGGCTGTTCTTTAATAACCTGCCGTAGTAACTGACCTTTCTTGTCGTAGACGGAACCACAGACCTGGCACTCGTACTCGTCACCGAGCTCGATCTCGTGGTCCACCATCCCACAGGCAGGGCACCTGACCACGTGGCCCTTGTTCCCGCAGTGCCAGCACCCTACTCCCTGACACTTGGGGCAGGACTGGTAGCCGTCCTTCTGTCTCATCACCGACAACATCTCTCGCTCCAACGTCGGCACCACGACCCGGGTTGCCCCAGGCCGTGGTGCCGCTCAGAGGGGGAAAGGAAGATCGCTAGCTATTGTCTACAGATTCGACCAACCTGTCAATGATTTCATCTCGAAGACTGGGGTTTCTCTCAAGGGTCTCGATAGACTGCTTCGTGCCGGTCCCGATCCACCTGCCGTCGAAGTATATCTTGCCCCGGTCGTTTTCGAGCACTCCATAGGACACGGCCACGGAGACTATGTCATCCTGGAGCTCGATGCCCTTCCCCTTCACTACCCGGACATCCACCCAGCACGACGGCTTACCCACCAGAGACTTCATCACCTCAATGGACAGGGTGTAGCCTTTGACCCCGATGGGGCTCCTATCGGCCTTGGTGAGCCTCAGAATGGCGCTCATGAGACTATCGAACCTCTTCAAGTCACTGCGTATCTCCTTGGTGTACGTTTCGTCCTTGTAGGCCGATCTGAGCTGTCTGACCTGTGATGTGAGGACAAGGGAGCACCCCTTTTTGGCGGACCCCATGTCACTCACTATCTCCTCTACCAAGTCGGCCCAGTCCCAGTAATCGGTCCTATCGATGTGGAGGGCGGATATCGAATCGATGACCGCTACGGAGTTCTCCTCTGAGAAGAAGTCCCTCAGGAACTCGAGGAGCTCCTTCTTGGTCTTCCACGGGACCAGTGGCAGGGCATCTAGATCCACACCTATCTCTTTGAGGTACCACCCATCCCAGTACTCGGCAGCCACCATGGCTGTCCGATACCCGGTCTTTTGGGCTGTGGTCAGGATATGGCCGGCCATGAGGGTCTTGCCGGCCGCTGGCCCTCCGTAGATACACGTTGCCCCGGCGGGTAGAGCTCCGCCAAGTAGGATATCCAGACTGAGGATGCCTGTCCTCGATGACAGGTCGCTGACTATCTGTCTTTCCTCTGTCAATTTGTCAATTTGTCTACCTGACAGGCGCCCAAGGGCTTCTGAAGCCGCCGGGAACTCATCCAAAAATTGGTCTTCTAGCTTGGAACCCATAGTAATCACCTCCTTTTGTTTCATATTCCTTATAGCAAAAACCCGGTCCGTTTTCGTCATAAGTAAATTGTGGAGAGAAACCTTTACACCCATAGGAGGGAAGACGCATGGAAATGGCAGAACAAGCTCGGAGGGTAATTTCATGTGACGAGGGGGACCTCGAGTCAGTTGCAGAAGAGCTGGGTATCGATTTCGAGGTGGCCCAAAACACCAGAGAGTACTGGCGTGCGCGAATGGAGGGACGCTGTGTACTGTGTGGGACGGTATCCAAGACGGAGATGTGCAAGAAGTGTGCGCCAGATGGGGTAGAGCCCCTCGCAGAGTTCCCTGACATCCTCAAGGACATGAACGGGAACAGGACACTGATCTCCAAGACGTGCTCGGGGTGCAAGAAGACCAGGAATCTACGTGTGCGGTACGTCCTGGACATGCACGAAAAGTACGGATCCAAGTTCTTCAGGAACCCGAAGTGGCTATGCAAGGAGTGCTTCAGGAAGAAAGCGAAGGAACGGAACCTCAACCTCAAACACCAACCTTTCAAGTGTCTCGAAGGCAAAATAGCCGCGAAAATGGAAAAAATCGAGGGCAATACTGGTATAAGAAAAGTGGAAGGAAAGTGCACCCTTAACACCCCCTCTGAGGAGGGGAAGGAGGAAGTCATGGCAGCAACCGCAACGAAAGCAAGTCCAGTGTCAGAACACTTCGAGGCCGCCCTCGAGAACCTCAAGTCGGACAACGACGAGGTCCGCAAGATGGCACGCGCCGAGTGCCGTCAGAGCCTGAACTACGTCGAGCAGGGCATGTCCCTGGCTCCGCGCCTCTGCCACAAGGCCGAGTTCAGCACCCCCATCGTGTCCGACATCATCTCGGTCGGCAAGCCCCTCGCCTACGCCGGCGGCATCTACGCGGGTGTCAAGGGCATCATGACCGTCGTCGAGTGGCTCCGCGCCTGACCCCCTCCTTCCCGGACATCTCCGGAAAATCCCACTAAAGAGAGCCCACCAGCTCTCTTTTTAGCCTTCGAAAATACGAGCACCTTTCTGGTATAAGAACTATGGAGAGGTGACTTTCTCCTATGGGTGGGCGAGGAGCGGATCCACAACGGACCGCTCCTTTGCCTTACTATTCATCTTCCGGAGGGTACTATGCGAGAATCTTGGGACCGATACTTCATGAACATCGCCGAGCTCGTATCTACGAGGGCGACCTGCGTGCGCAGGAAGGTCGGCGCGGTCATCGTAAGGGACAAGAACATTTTGGCGACAGGGTATAATGGAGCTCCTCGAAGAGTGGAACACTGCACAGACGAGACCTGTCTTAGGCAGAAGCTCAACATCCCATCCGGTGAGAGGCATGAGATTTGCCGGGCCGTCCATGCCGAACAGAATGCCATCATCCAGGCCGCCCGCCATGGTGTAGCAGTCAATGGCGCGTCTTTGTACATCACAGTCTTCCCGTGCTCCATTTGCGCAAAGATGATCATCAACTCTGGGATCTCGAAGATCTACTTCGAAGGCGACTATGGAGATGCCAGGTCTACGAGCCAATCGTACGAATATCTCTGGCAGTACAGCTCTTGTGAGCTTTACCGGGTTAAAGAGGACGGTACTACCGTACTGACGTTCCCGAAACCCAAGTAAAATCCGGCGTGGTCTTCCGATATAAGAACTATGAACAGAAGGGCAGTGCAGCAAAACCGGGAAGGTAGGGCGCTGCAAAAGGTTACGCACCCAAAGGAGGATCAAATGAAAGACTTCAGAGTGAAGGTGAGAGCCTACAATAATAGGTTGCTCGAGAGGCGGGAAAAGTTAGGACTATCTCAAAAGGCCTTGGCAGCGCAGGCTGGGATACCTGCCGGAGAGTACAACAAGTACGAGAATATGCGGAAGACGGCGTGGAACCCAAAAAAGAATAACTGGAGGCCGGATGCGGTTAAACTGGCTGCATTCCATGATGTATCCGAGTTCGATCTATTTCCCGAATCTCTCAAGATGATCGAAGCGCGTCCTGTGGAGATGGAGGTAGATGCCTGCGAGGTAGAGGCCTTGATGGGAGCCTCCATACCAACCCCACATAAAGCTCTCGAATCTTCCGACCTGAACACAAAGGTCAGAGAAGTCATCTCTACACTCACCCCAAGAGAAGAAAAGGTAATCAGGGCACATTTCGGGATAGGAGAGGATGAGCGGACATTTGAGGAGATCGGTGAAGAATTCGGTGTTGGCAGAAACAGAATACGTCAGATAGAGTGCAAAGCCCTTCGTAAACTACGTCACCCACACCGGGCTAAACGTCTGATAGATTACTGTGAAGAAGGACCAGCGCCAAAGCCCAAAGAACCAAAACCTAGACCTCCTACTCCAAAAGAGCTGGCTCTAGAAAAGTTTCACGCATACGGACACAAAGAACGTAGTATGGGGTGGGCCTATCACTTCCGCTTCAGAAACTTCTATTTTCTGAAGTGCCGAACGTGCGGACGCAGGGCTTATGCAAAACGGAGAAATGGAAGGATGATGATCTTTGGGGAAGCCCTCAACGTCAAATGTGGTAAGTACCTTCCGTAATCGGTGGATAGCTTGAGAGTTTGTTGGTGGGTCGATTGGACTAGCGAACGGTTAGATGCTGGTTCGCTGGGAAGAGAGCCTTGTGCTCTCTTTTACCTCAGAGCTGCGCCTTGAGGGTCGGTGAGGGCCGGAAGCCGACGGTCTTGGAGGCCTTGACCTTGATGATCTCGCCGGTCTGCGGATTGCGGCCCTTGCGGGCCTTGCGCTTGCGCAGATTGAAGACACCGAAGCCGGCGTAGCTGAAGCGGCCTTCCTTCTTCACCGTCTTGGTGATGGTGCTGAAGACGCTGTCCACGATATCGGTCGCGGCCTTGGTCGTCATCTCGTACCCCGCCGTCTTCTTGATCTGCTCGATGAATTCCTTCTTGGTCATGTCTGAACTCCTACAAAAGGGTTAAAGAAAACACAGGCAGAATAAGCATAGTAGAGACAATAGTCAACAACTTTCGCCAAAATACGGCCATTATTGGAAATTCTGGGTGACAGTTTCGGTACAAGAATACTGAGGAGGAAATCCGCATTTTAACCAGCCGGGACTGGGAGAAAACCATGAAGAAAGGAGTAGTCAAGATCGTAGAGGCTAAGGAGAAGTTTCCTGGAAAGGTTCCCGCAGTCGTGTACGCCGCACTGCTGGAACACAAAACAATGGCGGAGAATTTTGACTGGGCCGCTTGGCTCTACAATCCTATTCTTGGCTCGAGGTTCTTGCTGGACTCTGACGTAAACCGGCAGAACATCCTAAGAAGAACTGAGTACAACCCGTCATTCCACAAGTGGGGATATGTAGACGGGTCATGCGTCATAGTACTAGGCGACTCAGAAGACTACGTTCTCACGACACTCGATTCTCTGCTTCCGCATGTAACGGTGCAAACACTGGACATCTGCGAGGAGAGGATGCTCATGAAACATCTGATGCGGCCGGGAGGCTAGGAATAAAGGAGGCTCCGGCCTCCTTTATTACCTGTAAAATACTGGACTTTCTCAGGTATAAGAAAAATGTGAAGAGATCATCTTAACCACCACAAGGAGGAGGAATCACATGAACATCGATCTCAACATGTTCGAGAAGGACGAGAAGACGGGACTCTACATCATCGAGGACCAGGTAGTCCTCGGTATCATCCTGGTCTACGTCATCCAGAAGCTCGGACAGTGCAACGACAACCTGCTGCGGGATACCCTCCGTGACAAACTGGGCATCTACGTACGCAAGTGGAAGACCGTCTTCCGCAACGCCCTCAACGCTCTCAAGAAGCTGGACCTCATCGCCATCAACCAGCTCCCCGGAGAGGGGGACGTACAGGAAGAGCACTACTCCCTGAAGAACGTGGAGTTCGCCTCCCCGCCGCATCTGGCCCACTTCAAGGACGTTCTTCCCAAACTGCTTGCAGACGGGACGTCCGCAGCTATCAAGGTGGCTTTCGACTCCGGGGAAGAAGCGGAGCCAGGGGAGACCACCAAGCCCAAGAGGGGAGCAAACATCAAAGAGAGCCACGTCTACTCAGTCCGGTTCGAGAGTGAGGAGAAGTTCCTTGCTGGTAGGTCAATCTGTCCGACCATGAGGGACGGCCTGGAGAAATCTCCGTACCAACCGAACATCGATGGCTATATCAAGCAGGAAGAAGAAGAGCCCAGGAAGACCAAGAAAAAGAAGGCGGCCGATAGGGCAGACGCTAAGATCGACCGCTTCTTCGAGCGAGCCACTGACGGCGGGATCCTGATCCACGGTGGTATCACCAAGGGCATGTTCTGCTCTGCCATACCGCGCTTGTACGGCCTCGCCCCGGCAACCGCGAGGGACAACGGCGGGTACCCGTCGATCATCGTCTACCCGAACAATCACGGTATCCAACTGACCACACTTCCGGTCCAGGCCTCCAACGGCAAGTCAGCCGCACCGCAAACCTACGAGACAATCATGCCTGGAGAGGAGATCCTGCTCAGGTTCTGGGCCCCGACCAAAGGGTTCCTGGACGCGGACATCATCGTTGAGTATCTCGAGTTCATCGGCCTCTTCCCAAAACGCACCCTTTCGCCCGGTCGTGGCACCGAGACTGGGAAGATGAGGATGACTCACTTCGTTGACCATGGCCTTGTTCCGGAGATATTCGAGAAGCGCAAGAAGAACAGGAAGAAGCTTCCCATAGATGCATACCTCGACTGGGAGTTCGAAAAGGAGACCGGGGTAACGCTCCAAAAAGTCGGCGGTGCCCCGAAGACTAAGAAGGCCCGCATGCGGGTCGACGGCAACAAGATGCTCCTCTTCAAGACGAAGGGAGACCAGGCTCAGGCGTAGTTCCTCCCCCTGGGTGCGCCTGGAGAGAGGGTGGGTCGCGCATCACCCCACCCTCTCTTTAGCCGTAAATTTGACGACCCCTTTTGGGTATAAGAATACTGGAGAAGGACAACCTTATATCCATAGGAGGGGAAAGCCATGGATCACGTCAGCAAGCACACCAAAGGAGTCATGAACTCAATCGCCAGGTTCGCTCTCAAGCACCAGGAGAGAAACGGAATCGAAACGAAGTGGGTCTCCAAGAGCAGGATCCACGTCGTGTTCGGGAAGGAGTTCGGGGTCGACCTGAACACCATCAACTGGACCGGTGAGATCTATAAGCTCAAGCGCCGCTACGGAAAGTCAATTCGAGAACGTCTCGAGTACATTGTCCCCGGGGCCGATCTCAAGTACGACTTCTACTACCAGCTGGCAAAGATGATCTGGAGAGATCGCTACAAGAGGAAATTGACGAAGACACCAGGGTCCTGTATCATCGACGATACGTCACACACTTCTTGACCGGTTTACAGCATCCCTGTACCGGTCTACCAAAAATGACAGGTTCCTCCCGAGGGCTTCGCTGGGAGGGTCATTGAACGTGGTGAATGGGGGTCGCCCTCGCCCCCTAGTAACCGGAGGTCCTCATGTACCAGCTGAAGAAGCACGTGAACCAGACCGTCCGCAAATTTCTTATATCCAAAGGGGCCTATATGCACCCGGAGGCGATAAAGAAGCTGAAGAAGTTATCTGCAGACAGGCCGTACAACTACATCTACCAGATCAAGAGAAGATACCGGAAGATAGTGAGGAAGGCTCGCAAGAAATACCCGAACATCGTCCACGACTGGATGGCAATCTATTACGCCTACAGGCTAGGGAGAGGAAGATGGACATAGAGAAGAAATTCTATCTGACACAGAGGATAGAGAAGCAGTGGAATGCTCCTCGGGACGATAAGGAAGGCGTCGACGCTTATTTCGCCTTCGACTACATGGGATCTTCAGAGTTCGAGTGGGGAGCGCTCCCTAAGGCTCTGCGAGACATGCGCAAGGGCTGGAAGGAAGAAGAGCCAGTCATTGTGAGGATCAACGCATACATCCCCCTGGATGATATTGAAGAAAAAGATAATGGGGTCACCTGTCATGTCTGGTTTGTAGGCAATAGAGAAGACCTCGAGGACGCTACTGATTTCTTCAACGACCAACTCACTGATAGGAAGATCCGAATCCATGAGAGGACCTGCATGTCACAGGCCTACGGTATCCCTGAGGGGCCATATGACAAGGCATCAAGCTTCTACGACAGGCTGATAGGGTGGTGGGCTCTGAATGGTCTGATATGTCTCTTCCGGGACGAGGAGGACGCAAAAATCTGGAAAAGGGAGGTTCTCAATGGACAATAAGAAACGTACTGCAAGAGCTGGAGCTTGCATAAAATCTAGCTGTGAATACGGTATAAGGATACTGTAGGAGATCGTTAGGTCTCCATGTTACAATCTCAGCTTCACAAGGAGGGAAATCCCATGGGTAAGATGCACGAACTGCTGGCAGTCGAGTCAGACCGCGAGGCGGTCTTCAAGAAGGTCGTCACCGAGGCCGGCGATACGTTCCGTAAACGCTCCGACCACTTCCTCGGGCACCACAAGACGCTCGAGATGAAGGAAGAGGGCAAGGAGATGGCAGAGGCCGCTGCCGAAGACCACAAGGCCATGGTCACGACTGTCGGCAAGAAGCTCGACTACGTCTCCAACCCGGTCGTCACATACCTGGACGCGGTCCTGCAGAAGGAATGCACCAACCAGGTGGCGAAAGCCGATCTCGTTCTTCCGGACGGCACCGTGCTCGGCAAAGACCTGCCGGCCACCTTCTTGCTAGGGCTCGAGTCCAAGCTCAAGTTCCTCCGTCAGATGTACGAGAACATCCCGACCTTGTCCCCTGGGACAGAGTGGGTCGCAGATGATCAGATGGGCGAAGGGGTCTACAAGTCCAAGCATCTCGAGACCAAGGCCAAGACGGAGACGACTGTCGAACACAAGGTCATCGTCGAAGCCACCGAGCACCACCCGGCCCAGATCGGCGAGGCATCCATCACCGAGGTCGTCGGTGTCTTCAAGACCAAGCACTGGAGCGGGATGATCTCTCCTGCCCGGAAGTCGGAGCTCCTGGGACGGTTGGACGTACTCATGCAGGCCGCCAAGCAAGCAAGGATGAGGGCCAACTCAGCGGACACCATCGACAGGAAGATCGGCAAGGAGCTGGTGGACTACATCAACGCATAGGAGAACAGAGGTTTGACAAGTGGGTCAGCATTGGTGTTCCTGAAGCGGAGTCCCGGTTTGACACCCGGAACAAGGCCCGCAGACAGGGGTACTGAGCTTCAGAGTGAGCGTCAGCTTATCGAACCCACAGCGTCAATAGCCGTAATACAACCCTGATGAGGATCTTCTGGCATGAACCACAATCACCGTGGTCGCAGGTTCAAGTCCTGCCATCCCCTCCAACCTATGGGGATGTAGCTCAGTGGTAAGAGCGACGGGTCGTTGTTGTAACGGTTCTTGGGTAGATGATTCCAAGGGTGGCGGCGCTGGGTGACTGGGAGACGATGTGTATCTATGGAGATTTGGCACGTCAATGTCTTCCAGTCACTCCATCATTAGGGCCGGGAGGCCGCAAATAGCCGGCCTCCCGGCCCTCTCTTTTGAGGAGATTTAATGGGCGATCCAATGTTCGGGTACATGGTAGGCTCACTGATCGTTATCGTGCTCGTGGTTGTGATCTTCTCCTGTACTCCAGATAGGAGGAGGAAACGATGAGAGAACCAATAGACTACGACGGATACATGTGGGATCGAGACCCAGAGGCCGTAGAGGAACACAAAGAGCTCGAGCCCGCACTGGAGGTACTCGACGCCTTCATCTCGGACTGGGTCGAGCCGTGCTACAATTTCCTGGACTTCCAACGAGAGGCTCTGGTAACAATCGAAGCCTACATCAAATTCCTCGAGGGCCCAAACATGGCAGAAGGCGATCTGAAGGCACTCAGGGAGAGGTTCCGAAATGAGCGAGAAAGAAGCCAAGAAGAGAGAGCTCCTGAACAGGGCTGAGAATACCCTAACGGAGCTCATGGATGTTGTCGAGAAGGACAGCAAGAAGATCCTCACGATGGATACCATCAACGGGGTCCGCAAGCTCCGGACATATCTCGTCGGCGGACATTACACGCCGTTTCTTGGCATAAAAGATCGAACAGGCCAGTAGCTCAATTGGTAGAGCACCCGCAATCTGAAACATGCGGGAGGTTTGGGGTTCAAGTCCTTGCTGGCCTACCAGTTCCGGGCCATAGTGGTCCGGTGAAGCTTCTAGGATGGCCCCTGGAGCTTCAAGGCCCTGGGCGCGGGGAAGGAAAAGGATTCCTCCTTTTGGGTGCTCCCCGCGCCCGGGCAATCTCTCAAGGAGCGCCGATGCACAAATTTAAGTGTCCCCACTGTGGAGACGATTCCTATATCTGCCGCAACGAGACGGTGTACCTACAGACGCCGGTGAAACCAACAGACACCTCATGGACATACGACGAGGACAGGATGGCATTTGACGGGGCGATCCTGTGGGATACCTGCGGACGGTACGATCTCGATGACCAGGAATTCAAGTGTGTGAACTGCCTGACCGACTTCGACTGGTCCATCATCGACGGGCCAACGAACGTCGTTCTACCTGACTAGGAACAACAATGAAATGCCAAAGATGTGAAAGCGAGAGGATCCTGAAATTCTCCGGGAAGACCTCTGACCTCTTTTCCTGCTACTACATGGGCAAAGAGCACCAAGGGTATGTGCCGAAAGGCATCGGTATCAACGATAAGTACAGGGACTATCTACAAGGACGTCTGTGCATGGAGTGCGGACAAGTCCAAGGAGAATTCCCCGTACCCGGGCCAGACATCGAAGACGATGAAGAAGAGGAGTTGTAACATGTTCGAAGAGCTGACCTTCAAGAAAGAGGAAGTCCTCAATAGGCTGAAGATCAATCGCGAGGAGCATCTGAAGATCGTACGCGAAGCCCAGGAGGGTTACCGGGAGCAGTACGAGAAGCTCCTGGTCAAGACCCTCGATGATCTCCGGTCCGGGAAAGAGGTTCCTAACCACGTAGGTCTGACAGTCCCGTCGAACCACGTGGATGATTATGACCGTGCTATCGAGATGCTCGAGATGTGCACCGAGAAAGAGATCATCCTCGACGAGAACCAGTTCCAGGAGCTCATGCGTAACAAGTGGAACTGGATGAGCGGGTTCCTGGTCAGCAACGCTGGTTACAGCGCCACTGCCCACAACATCACCACGACAGCCGACGTGTAAAATACTGAAATCATTCGGTTATAAGAACTTCGAGGAGAAGTTTACACACCTGGTCCCCTCACTCCCCTCCGAGGGGACCAAACTCCTACACCTTGGGCCTGCCGGCAGGTATCCCTCCCCCTCCTGCCGGCAGGCCCCTTCAAAAACTGGATGTTAGGTGGAACTGCCGTGCGCATGTCCGGGAGTCCGTAGGAATGGGTAGGTGAGGTAAGAAGGGGAGCCCTGTTCCTCTTCTTTTAGCCCATGAATTCTAAGGTCTTCTTGCGGTATAAGGATACTGAGGAAGAACCTTAGCACCACAGGAGGAAGCCATGAAATATCTTGAGAGAGCGGCGATAAGCCTGCAATCTGTTCTACACAAAGGGAGCACCGATCTCGAGAAGATCGGCATCTTGCTGGCCAACATCCATACCATCATCGATCTGTGGATCCCCATCGGCCGGGCTGTTCAGATCATGGGTCGGGAGCGTTCGGCCCCGGTTCTGCGCTCGAGGGCCGAGAAGCTCATCAGGGATATCCGTAGAGAGGACGAGGATGCCGTCAGAGAGGATATCTCGGTCATAGAGGACATAGTATACCAGTACACCGGAAAACGTCCCGTAGGGGGCAAGGAGTACGCTAGCAGGGAGACTATCCAGTTTGTCGACGCCCCCTGAGTCTGATACACTGGCCTCGGCCCTGCCGGATAGTTCATCCATGTGAGCTCCTACCAAGTCCAGCAGGGTCATTTATTTTGGAGAAGGAAATGGACAGACCAACATACAGGAGCAGAAGAAGAGTGGACTGGTGGCTATCACCACCGGTCTGTTCATCGACAGGGCATCTTCACGAAAACAGATAGAGGAGGCATGGCCCAGCCTCTGCAAGGATCTCGGGCTGGTTGATGACAAAACCGGGACGAACACGTACACCATTCAGGGGTTCGATCTCTACAAGTGGGTTGAGGAGAAGCACCAAGAGAAGTTCAACTCTGAGCCGGACCCTGTACCAAAACCCCATTCTTGACATGCGCGATCACCTCTTTGCAGTGATCACAGACAATGCACACATATCCGTCAATGACCTGAACGGAGAGGATATGGAACATGTGTTTCTCGAGATCCATTTCTAGATTGTAGCACAGGAGCAAAGTTATGGGAGATTTGTCAGACGACCTCCGCGAGATGGGTATAGCCGAGGAAGGTATACCCCAGACGGAGATGATCTGTGAAATATTCGCACCGGTGATTGACGAGCTCATCGAACATCGCCTCGACGCGGCTACTACTGAAAAAGAGAAGAGGAATGCTCCCTACGATGTGAGGGACTACCTGTTCCGTCTGATAACCGCGATAGCCACTCAGAAAAAATACATCAGGAGGGCAAACGAATGGAAAGAGTAAGCGCGTGGGTCATCGTCTGCGGGACTGGCGCCTTATACCCTATAGGGTCAGGTGGAGGGAAGGCCGCCTACATCCACAAAGAGGTCGCCGAGGATGTAATGATGGCCATCGCTGATCACGATAAGGCCTACGTCAAAGGTCGCGGAGGTCTTCACCTCGAAGAAATAACTGCAGAGGCCGGCCTGTTCAAGCAGCTAGGCCTCAATCTTGTCACGCAGGAGAAAGAGTAATGGCCTACGTAGTCGGACTTCTCACAGATGAGGAGATGGAGATTCTCGAAGAGCGCGGATGGGATTTCGAGGAACCTCCCGCAGAGCTCAAGCTGGGGAGGTGTCCCCCGGGAAAGGTCCAGAAGATGGTCTGGGTCGACAGTGATATGTTCGAGATCATCGGCCCCTGGGAAGACAGGTCGTTCAGTGACGGTCCTCCCTACGATGCCGCAACTGCTACGGGGATGTACGACCGGTACTAAACACGGCCGGTTGAATGGCGATAGATTGAATGAGTTACTGATAGTTTGCGAGGGAGTTGGGAAGGACGGAGTCTGGAAAGCAGTGAGGAAAGGGCGGAAGGTTGTTCGATCTCACGAGGGATAGGCAGCCAGTGGGCCTGTGGGGAGGAGCGAACGGAAAAGAGACTGATCTGGTCTCTTTTCTTACTTATGAAAAAATAACGCGATCCTTTGGGTATAAGAAAAGTGAAGAGGAATCGATAACTTTCACCCTTAGGAGGAAGCCATGGGTAACGGTCGTCAAGGATTCGGACCAATAAATGGTGCGAAGGTGGTCAAGAAAGAAGCAGAGAATATGTGCGAATTTGGGTGGGTGGTGGATTCGATATGGTACAAGATAGAAAATGAAAAACTCAACCTGGCCATGAAAGGGCAATTCCCACAGCATCCATACTATTCCAAAAAGACGCAGTGCCTGCGAAAATCGACACGAACCAAAACAGGTCCTGTCAGGCCGGAAGATGTTGGCAAAAAGTGGCTGTTGAGGAAACTTGACGGGACACGTACAACCCTCTCGATCGTCGATGAGAAACCAGAAGGGTACAAACTCTTGTGCTCTCCAAAGAGGAAGAAACAGCTGGACCGCCTCAAACCGGCACCGGTCATCACCCAAGGGATGTTGGAAAACAAAGGCGCCACGGCAGCGATGAGCGCAGAAAAGGTCTGTCGTCTCTATCGGACAATGGCGAAAGAGGAGTTCATCTTCGATAACCCTCCCACTATCGAATCCCCGGTCCCGGATTCGATGATCACCATTATCGCATTGAATGGTGGTGAGATGCAGTCCTTTCAGGTTCCTGCGACTCAGATAGCCATCATGAAGGATGGTGTCGTAGGTGTCCTCGATGAGGAGTTCGAGTTCCAGAAATCGAACCTCCCAACCTCGATGACAAATCTGCTCCGCGCAGCCGCAGAAAATGTCAGCTCGACATAGGCTGACTCCGAAAGAGGCCCTTGGTGAAGTACAAGAAATAGATCTGTACAGAACTCCGCTCGAGAAAAGAAAGTTCCCAGTTCCAAGCTGGGTACCAACGACGAATACGAACCTGGAGTTCCGGTATGAGCTCAAGGACTTCGTGTACGACGTAATCTTGAGCGCCGCCAAGGACATCGGAGTTCGAGGGAACATGATCAGTCTGGCGGCCGGTAGGGGGCCTCAAATCTACTGCCGGCTCGCCAGCGTGATCAAAGGGTCGTTTCTGTGCTGCGAGTGGGACTGGGACAGATATCGAGAGCTGGTAAATCTGTACCGCCTTCTGGACAGTAAAGAGGCGGACAACATCTCAATCAGTCCTCACGACATCTTCACCGAGATTGGATGGGCGGCTGATGCTGGGGTCTCGTACTCAATCCTGGACTTCGATCTGATGACCTCTCTATCCGTGAACAATACAGTCAACTCTTTGGTGGAGGCCATAGAACGCGGAGCATCTGACAAATCTGTGGTTGCTATCTGGAGTCTACACGGAAGGAAAATCACCAAGAGCGAGAGCAGCAAAAGATATCGGGAGGTGGGCGGACTGCTAGCCAGAAAGTTCAACGTCGAGAAGGTCACCAAACTGGTGTACCCGAGTAAGTCTCTAAAGTCTCACTATGTCATCAGATCTAGAATTTACAGGCTGGAGAGGAAATGAGTCGCACCAAAATACCATTTGCCGATGAAGTGTGGAACCCAATCACCGGTTGTACAAAGATCAGCCCAGGATGCCAACGTTGCTATGCGGAGAACATGGCCCATCGTATCGCCGGGCGATGGCCCCAAGCTGGCTACAGCAAGGGTGACCCGTTCGGAATCACCTACCACTGGGATAAGCTGCAGGAGCCGTTCAAGTGGAAGACGGAAAGGAGGGTATTCGTCTGTTCGATGGGCGATTTCTTTCATCCGCACATACCGGACAGCTACCGAGACGTTGTTCTGTCAATAGTACAGGCTCGGCCCCACATCACCTTCATCTTCATGACCAAAAGAGCAGAGGAGGCATACAGGTATTTCCGGAAGGGGACCCCATACAATGTGTGGATAGGAGCATCCGTAGAAAACCAGGTGATGGTCGAAGAAAGGACAGAGTGGATAATCCGGATACCGAGCCTGGTCAGATTCGTGAATGTCGAACCCATACTCGGCCCTGTTGACTTGGCGAGGTACCTACCGCACCTCAGTTGGGTCATTGCCGGAACGGAGACCGGAAAACACAAACGTGAGGCGGACACGAACTGGCTACGAGCTACCCGCGACCAATGTAGGTCTTGGGACGTGCCATTCTTCTTGATGCAGGCGGGGGAGAACAACCATTTGGACGGTAAGCTGCACAGACAGTTACCGATAGGAGAAATATCATGAGCAAAGAGCTATACAACCAGCTATTGAAAATGATGTTGTTGGCCGATGTCCGGAACCCCATGTCTGCGACAGATCAGGTGGACTGGATCATAGAGATACTGGACGCGCTCTTGAACAGAACCAATGTGCAGTATATGGATTTGGAAGACGGCCTTACGTTCTTTGAAGACAGGTCAACATACCATTTGACAACAATGTGCATCAACGAGGTGTACAGAGTGTACGTCTTGGAGGAGTTTGGTGGCGAGTTCGCCCTTATCACACCCAAACTCCTTCCGGACCATATCAAAGAAAAGATCCTGGATGTTCTGAAGGACTTCATTTCGAAGTGCGCCTCAGAAGGGACTTGAGTGACGGTTCGTACGGTCGGCTGTATGGTCGGGAGCGCGTCTGGATAGTGTGGGGTTTGTGGGACGGCCCGCAGGGATGTCGGAACGGTGTGGACAAGAAAGAGGGCCTTCTGTCTTCTTTCTTACATATTTTCGGAAAATTTGAAGGTGTTTTTCGGTATAAGAATTGTGAGGAAAAGGGACGCTTTTTCCTTGTGTCGAGAAGGTCACCGGTAGGCGCCCACCGACACCTGAATATCCGCTACCGGGTGAAACTTGAGAAGTTAGAGTGCGCATTCTCAAGTTTCATGGAATGGAGACGTGTTCGTGACGTCCCTGCACTCATGGTTTGGGAAACCAGGGGATGGTGATGGGATTAGTCCCCGGCTGGTAACAGCGCAGCTGTCGGGAAGGCGCCGCCAGGGATGGCACCCTGGCCGTTCGGGAGCTAGATCAGTTTTGGGCTATGAAGCAGCTGCCCCGAATCTGATCCGGTACCAAGAAGAGGGTATCCCGCCTCTCTTCTTACCTATTTAGTAAAATCCAACACCTCTGTTGGGTATAAGAATAGTGACAGGAGAATGCAGTCTTTTCAACACCCAAAGGAGGAGACCATGTTCATCAAGGTTCTGACCATGCTGCCGACCAGGTGGCAGATCGTAGTCTTGAAGTGGATGCTCAGGACTGCGGAGAAGATCTCCGATGCTCAGCGGAGCGACGGGGAGTATCATCTGTCAACAGAACTCGATAGTGCGCGGGTCAGCTTCACAAGGAAGATCCGCGAGCTCGAGGAAAGGAGATAAGTCATGGGACTGTTTCTGTTCGTAGTCGCGGTCGGCGCGGCGATATCGTTTCTCGGGGTTGTGATCGCCTTCGCGATGAACCCGCAGGGCCAAATCGAGGAGTTCAAGAAAGGCTATCGCGGCGAGTACACCAGAAAGGATGACTAATCCAACAGGTCTGTTGGACACTGATTGGCTGGGAGTACGAGGGGTATATGGGATGGTAGTGAGATCTGACGTGTGAGCGGATGTCGTCTGGCTCGTACGGAGGGTTGGTCGGGAACGCGGACGTGGGCGAGAATGAATTCTGAGCCGAAGGAGTTCATGGAGGAGGGCTATATGCCCTCTTCTTACATGTATACTATATATAAGTCCAACAGGGCTGTTGTAAATTACTTACCGCGATTCTGGTATAAGAGATCTATGGGAGCGTGTTTCGCTCCTTCGCATTGAGCTGGTCCTGGAGTAGGTAACGGGTAACCGTGTGGCGCGCGACATGTCTACTCCAGGACCGCAAGACATTATCCCGGCCTTCGGCCGGTTTGATTGTGTTGTGGGTGGAATGTCGGGAGTATCGGACGCTTGAACGAATGTGGGAGAGTAAATCAGACAGGGGAGCAGGTTGATCGAAGAGAGGCAAGGGCGGTCGCCGGTATGAGTGTTCGCGGGTCTGGTAGCGAGAGGGTACGTTTGTCCGTGGTGCGGAATCATGGGGCGTTTGTCAAAAGGAAGGTACGAGCGTGAGTGGGAACATGCGTCTGCACGGTGGCCCGAGCGAAAGCTCGAGAAGAGGATACCCCCTATCCTCTTCTTACCTGTAAAATACAACAGCACTGTTGGGTATAAGTATTGTGACAGAGAAATGCACCCATTTTATAGGAGGAACAAACAATGGAGCCCAAGAAGAAACCAAGAAGAAAGTTTAGAAGCCCGTACAAGTGTTATCGAGAGCTTGCCATCGCAGTGGTCGGGTCCCGTGACGGTAAATACCCGCACAACGTTCGCGGGAAAGACATCAAGAACGCTGTACTTGCTGTGATGATGGAGCTCAACCTAAAACTGCGTGTCATTCTCAGGCTCCGATTCGGGATCGGAACCAAGAAGCTGACCCTCAAAGAAGTCGGAGCAATATTTGGGGTAGGCGCAGAGCAAATCCGCAGGCTGGAAGCCAGAGGGCTAAGGGTCATGAGAAAGCACTGGCGCATTCTAGTGGACCCCTCGAACGTTCGACATCTCTGCTACGATGAACCCGACTTGGAAGAGATGATAAAGAGATGCGGAGACATGCCTCGAGCTGTATCCCACCCCGTTCTGCGGAAAACCCACCGAAGAAAATTCTCGGATGGCACTGAGTCGGTATATGTAGAGTATACCAAGATGGACAGTGACAGATATATCTGATTCCAAAAGCACCCACTTTTATAGGAGGGCAATCATGAGAAACTACGAGAAGTATTACCATCCAGAAGTAGGAGAGATATGTTGGAGGTGGCGTTATCTGCGCCGACCAAGACGTCGTCCACGGAGAAAGCGCTATTCCCCTTACTGGCTGCTCAGTCTGTACCTGGCAGCTACATGGGATTGAGGGCTGAACAACGCGGAGCTGGCCGCTGAATCCAGCAATGATTGATCGAGTGTATGGCGGGTGGCTCGGCAGGAAGAGGATGCAAGTTCGGGGTGTCGTGGGTCGGCGAGGACGGGAGTTGGTTGGCAAGGATGTGGGAACGTTGGAAGGTGCGGAAGTACGTCGTATAGTGTGAAAGGAAGAACGACGGCAGGGTAGCGCGCGGGATGGTGAGGAACAGAGAAAGGGGGCTTCATCCCCTTTCTCTTACCCCCACACCAAAATTTTTAGCTATTGGGAGCAACAGGTCTGTTGGGTGTCCCAGGTCTGGTGGATACTATAACCACCGGCCCAATATCCCCATCACTGAGGATCATCGCCTCATCCAACAGGGCTGTAGGTCTCTATAAATATGGGCCTGAAATTCTTACCTCTGTTCACCAGCACAGGGGTCCGCCTTTGAGATTTATAGGCATACTTGTGTGCAGTGATAGCTGTCCGCATTATGCCGCTCGTCTGTCCAGAGCCTCTGCGGCTAATTGGCTCTACAGGCTCTATGGGGAATATTCGGGCTATGGGGCTATGGGCGGGAAAGGGGTGGTACAGCACTGTTGGTGGTATAGGAGATAGTAGGTGATAGGTGGTACAGGGCTGGGTAGGGGGTGAGGGGATTGATGTGAGGTGGACCACTGTGTATCTGGTATGGGTGTATGAGGGGGGTACGGGACAAGGACTGTGTATCCTACGGGTGTATGGTTGGTCGGAGGGTGTATCCTGTGGCAGAGGGGTTAGATAGCAGGTCATCTTGCACCTATCCGCGCCTCCTCTGCGCGCTTTTCCTTCTGCGGGATGCTGGACATAGGTAAAAGAAAGGGTTCAGCCCCTTCCTTTTGCGCGCCCTAGAACACCAAGCCTGCGAACACCTGTTCCAGCTTCTCTGCCGACCTCCCTGTAAGCTCTACGTTGCCGCATATCTCACTCCCCTTGACCAGCTCGAACCCGGCCTCACGGAAGCTCTCTTCAAGAGATGCGAGCCTGCCTCTGATATACTGATCGATAACGCCTGGCTCTACCTTCTCCTCGAACGCCCTCTTGACAGAGCTCTTCTCACCAACTACCTGCTCCTCCCACTCGAGAACCTCCCTGTTTCCGTCATACGCCTTCAGAACTATCCGACACATTATTGACTCTCTCATAAGATTCCTCCATACCGCCTCATTCGGGAGGCGCACCTCAGATACCATCTCCTTCATGGCAGCTTACCAATGAACTTCTCCATCTCCTTTGCCCGCCTATTGAGCTCCTTGAGCCTACCTCTCAATTTGGCCTTTGCACCCTTGTGGCTCTCTCGCCCACGCCTTGACGAAGGCGACCTCTTGCCAATCCGGGTCATTCTCCTCGTCATCAGGCCCCCAAGAGAAGACTGATGCCTGTTCTATCACCCACCCATCGCGATCAAAGTCATACGATACGCGCACGCTGTCCGCAGCGCGGACATCAACCAGAGATACCTCGACGTGCTTGATAGGGTTATGGCGCGGGTAGTACAAATCCACGACCACTGAGTCTCCAAAATCCATGACCTCTACGTGGTCACCTACCACATGCTCCATCTGTGCCCTCCTCACCAGTATCATTCCTGTCTGCTTCTCGAGAGTATGCAGAGACGGGAACAGAGCTCATGTAGCAAGACAGCTCATCGAAGCTGACAGGCCTGAATCCCCAACAGTCTACACCGACATCGCACCGGAGCTTTCCATGTCTCCTCGTCAAACCGTGACTATGGCCGTGGACATGCCAAGCCCCGCGATTAGAGCTTTCCCAGCTCACCAGAGGGTAATGGCTCAGGACAATACGCTGCCCGTGAAACTTGAACGAGCGCAGGTCCCACCATCCCTCGAGCTTCTCACCATGCTCCCGTACAAACCTGTTCCACCACCCCATGTCGTGGTTCCCCCTAAACCAGTGCCAACATCCGGGCAGGTTAGGGAAGTACTTCTCCACGAAGCGGTAGTTCATCGCGAAGTCACCCACGTAGAATACCCGATCCTTCTTTTTGACCACGGAGCAGAACTGCTCAACGACCACGGCGTCCATCTCGTCCACCGACTCGAATGGCCTGTGTTGGAGGAAACACTCTCCCGTAATGGTGCCACACCCCGAACAGCTTACACCACCAGTCCTTCATGTCCCTATGGCTCCTTCGGCTTTATCGCGGATGAGCTCAAGGAACATCATCCTTTCCTTTGCCGGCCCGGCTATCCCGCACATCGCATCCTCGAGAATGAGGCGCATGTCCCTCTCGAGTTTCTCGACGCGGGCGCGGAGGGTGCGGTTCTGTTCTTTCAACCTGAGACGACCGCACTCCGAACACTCATGCGTTGAATTGATATTTATCAATCTGCCACATGCGCAGTATCCCATCTCACTCCTCCCTCGCCGCGCGTTCTATACGCAGGCAGATATCGCAACACTCGTTTTCGGGCGGCCTGTCTCCATCAATCATTGCAGTTTTGGGAGCATGGATGAATCGACCACATACTGTGCGACTATTGCACATGCCTTTTAGGTGCCATTTTGTTCTGCGTCCATTTGCTTTGGTCCATTCCATTTAACTCCCCTCCCTCGCCGCTCGATACTTGTTGCGGCACTCGGTGCATCCATTTTTCTGCAGATGCCACTCGGTAATCGGGACATCAATATCCCATGAGACGATCTTGTTGCACAATGACATGGTGTCTGCGCCACCACCAAGCCTACGGCCACGATCCGTTAGCGGTCTGATATGCCACACGCCGCCAGGCATTGCTACTGATGTCTCGCAGAAAGAATATTCCATCTCACTCCTCCCTCGCCGCGCGTTTGGCTACCATGTTCCAGGCGTCAACAGCTACGGTTTTTCTGTCATCAGATGGGCCGCGAGCACCACAATCAATCGGGTTGCCACACACCACATACCATTCATAGTCAAAGCTGTTCTGGTCAACGTCGGCCGGGTTTCCACAGTATGGACACGGTGCTGGTTTCTGGTCGCTCACTTCCCTACCTCCCTCGCCGCGTCTGGACCGTCGAGTACTTTGCATAGATAAACTTCAGTCCAGTGCTGCCGAATGCTCTCGTGTAAAGCCTTCGCCATATCGTAATCATCATGCGGGTACACCTGTGGCTGACAGGTGCTGTCTCCGATGAATACAATCAGGTACTTGATGTTCATGTTGTCTTCCCCTCCCTCGCCGCGCGTTTGGCAAAAGACAGCGCTTCATCGAGTGTTCTTATCCCGGCATCATGCATCTCGCGTAACTGCGGAGCAGCCGAACCAAACGGAAAGCATGTGGCGCTCCACAGCAAATCGTTCTTCTCTTGTTGGGTCAAGTGCGGAAAATATTTGTCCAGAGAATCTTGGCACTCTTTACACATTACTGCCCTCCCTCGCCGCGTGGACGGCGGCCTCGATCTCGGCCCACGTGAAATGCTTGCGCACGATCCGCGCGTGCTCGATGTGTGCTGCCTCGGCTGCCCTGACCACCCTGGCAGCCTGGGCTACCTCGGCCTCCCCGGCCGCCAAGGCTGCCCTGACCGCTGCCTTGGCTGTCTCGGCTGTCCCGACTGCCTTGGCGGCCCAGTACGCTGCCTCGGCCGCCAAGGCTGCCCTGACCGCTGCCCTGGCTCTCCTGGCTACCTCGGCTCGCTTGTCGTCGCTCGCATCACCGCGCGCCCATGCCTCGATGAACACGAGCGCGTCACGTGACTCACGCGGCATCCACTCCCACGCGGTGCGCGCGAGTTCGCACGCCAGTGCCGTGCGCCTGCGCTCGTCTGTGATTACGATGTCCACCAGCCAGGCCGACCACTCACCACGCGGGCACGCGCGCCAGAGTTTAGACGGGCTCAGCGTTGGATTCTCGCGGATCCATGTCATGGCAGAGTCTGGGCCGTGATCACATGCCCTGTGCTCGACCAAGAATCGTATCAGGTCATCTCGTCTCATCTATCTTCCCGCACATGAACACTGGTCCATCTGTCGAATCCTTTCCGCATCAACCCACATCCTGTAGGATAGCGCCATTTCGCTATTCCCCCTCATCGCTTCTCCTCTCGATATCGTCGCATTCTGCGCAAAGGTCTCTGCCCTTCTTGAAAAACCATCCTTCCTTGCGCGCTTCCTTACGAGCTTTTTGGACGGTGCTGACGCTGTACTGAACCCACCGCTCGCATCTGTCACACCATATCGTTATCTGTTTGGAGCAGCTCATGGCTTACCCTCCAGGGCGGCTATCTTACCGAGCAGGCCTGTCTCATGGTAGTTCATGCTTCACCCCTGCATAGCCAAGGACAAGGATTTGATAGCTTCCCCCAAGGCCTTGCGCTTCTTAGGTCCGTATTCTTCCAAGATCTCCGGCCTCCCATCGGCCAGCGCCCTATCCCAATCATCGATAGCCCCCACTAGACCCAGCAGCTTCTCGTACAGATCTGGGGCCGCAGTTATCAGTCTGGCATCCTCCAGACGTTCCACAGATGCAATCACCCTCGGGCGGGAGGACGGGGTATTGCCAGTGGTTAGATAGGCGTAGTCCCCGCCAAGTACGTAGTACTTACCGTCCCCTTCTTTTATAGTCCAGGGTCCATCCTCGTATCCGCTCATAACGAGGTACCATCGGTTCTAACGGTCTCGATGTAGGGACTCGGCGGTCTACAGAATCCGCACCTGTCTGACCATGGCGCATTACCGCATTTGCAGACAGGGCACATCCACCCTTGAGCCGGCTTCTCCCCGTAGAGTTTCTCCCCCAGACTGTCGAGTTTCTTAACCAGAGGGTTTTCAGGGCAATTCCAGTCATGGCTTTCGTCGGTATTACTGCACCTGCATGTACTCATCCTGGTCTCCAATTCCTCGATCTTCTTGTCTCTGCTCGAGAGGGCTCTCTCGCGGTCGTAGACGCTGTTATCGCGCATCTCCTCAAACTCCTCGACTCTCTTTCTTAGAGCCCTGTTCTCGTCCTCGAGCTTGTATATCTTCTTACGCTGTGCTGCCAGCTCGTCCTGAGCAAGTCTAAGGTCTTGAGTTACCATCGCACAGGCTTCCTGCACGCACGGATGGCATCCTCAACCTCGTATAGGTATAGGACCATCTCTTTATCCTCAAACTCGATGCGTATCAGCGTATTCGGGGCTTCAGGGTCTCTTTTGAACACCATACGTGGTCCTGTCACATCGTCAACTTCCTCCCCATTAATGGACAGGATGCTGACCCCGGATTTCACTTCTATCATATCCTCTTTCCCTCCATATCTCTTTGATGAGGTCCTCAAGGGGCGTTGTTTCATCGAGAACGTAAGCTTCTCCTTCACACCAGTCGCAGGTCAGGGCCTCCTTATCGCCCTCCCACTCATGGTGGCACTCTTTGCAGTGGTATAGCGGCATGTTTGCCCCCTCCTAAAAGCGCTTGTCGCCCGGCATGGGCTGACCCTTTCTCTTCTCCTTCAGAATCTTCAAAATCTCCGAATCCTCCTCTTCCTTGATTTCTTTGACCCTCAAGTCATGGATGTCATCGTAGACGTCTGGGCTATGGTGAGGCCCTTCAGTATCCTTATGACGGATTTTCAGCGCAGATTCACCGTAGGGCCCTCCCTTCTTGTGCGGATGGACATAGCCCAGGTCCTTCTTCTTGCCGCTCCCGTCTACAAGGAACCCGGCACGGGGATCTACCTTCTCAAGGGTCTTGCCCTCGTCGTTCATGAGGTAACCCATCGTATTGAACTGTGCGACGACCAGGTCCTTGCCGGAAGGGGTGTACCTGATAGCACTGACCTGAGCGAATTTCTGCTCCCTGTCAAGATCATTGATGTCAAGATTGAGATGTGGAGGGTCCTCCACCAGATCCTTGTCCGTCAGCACCGTGACCTTGGAAAGGTTGTCGAGGTAATGCCACGAGCCATTGGGGTTCTGCACCTTCAGAATCATGTCTGCCTCCTGTGTCTAGTTGTCTATCTACCTAACTGCCTGGCAGAGATGGTACCATCGACGCTGGCCATTTTCAAAAGATTTACGATATAAGAATTGTGTAGGAAAGTCTTACTCAAGGAGGGATCTATCATGGGTATGTACGATACGGTTTACTACCACTGCGGGGCCTGTCACAGCAGCATAGAGGTACAGTCGAAGGCAGGGGAGTGCGGACTCAGGAAGTACAAGAGCAACGACGTGCCCGTGGAAATCGCGGCATCCATCAACGGGAAAGCGGTGGAGTGCGAGGAGTGCGGCGCGGAGTGGGAAGTGAGGGCCCTCGTATCCACAATGGTGCCAACGATGTTGGTACCCCACGAGCCCGATCTCTACAACGAGTACGACTACGAGATCGAGGAGGACTTCTAATGAACCAGTACAACCCACCAAGCACAAAGTGCCCGTACTGTGGGCGCACCGACTGCGGCGTAAGCTCACCGCCATATAGCCACGACCCCTACTGGACCTTCTACTGTACCTGCAACGGCAGCCGTAAGGAGTTCAAGACGGACTCAAGCGGTAACGTGGTATGGGACCACTGAGGTGTCGGAACACGGATGGTACTGCCCTGATTGCGGAGCGTGGTGCCACTGGATGGAACCTAGATGCTGGGGGTGCGGGTTCGTGAACGACTACACCCCGCAACCACTGCCCAGGAGATATTACGATGATGAACGACCAAGACGAGATTCTTCTCGAGAAGATCGACAAGCTGGAAAAAGAGAACGCTGAGCTGAAGAGGAAGCTCAAAAAGAAGACGCGGCCCCTGCTCAACTTCAAGGCCTTCGGCAAGTCCGTGAGTGACAGTGAGTGGTGGCTTTTTCCAGGTCTCCCACTCGCGATGATAGTGGTAGCTGCACTGGTGGTCATCGCTTCAGACGTGCAGAACGCGAAAAGTGTGTCCGCAACCTGCGGGTCAGCTGGTGACTTCTACGTAGTAGGGTGTCGTTACCACGAGGGGGAATTCAGGGTAATGAGGAAAGTGGCCGGGGGAGACGACGCGAAATACACCAAGTGCGTGAGTTACGTAGAGGCACACGCACTGTTGAAAGGGATTGACCAGATTCACGAGGAGGAACGCCGTGAAGGAAGCGAGAGAGCTCGACAAGATGCTCGAGGTCAAGGAGAAGTCGCAGACAATAGGTGAGTTCCTCGAGTGGCTCAGGGACACAAGGGGTCTGGCCCCGAAGATGAAGAGAAACTGCCCCGAGTGCTGGAAAGAGTACTACCTGGGATTGGGAGAGTGACATGGTAGATCAAGAATGGGAGCCGCCTTCAACCAAAGAGCAGATCGAGAAGGTGCTGAAGGATTACGACATCGAGTTCCTGGACAGTCTCACAGAGTTCAGCGATAGGCTCTACGATGAGGTCTGTGGACTGGAGTCATTCGACCTGAGTGAGCTGGCAAACATCATTACCGACTACAAGCTGACCAGGAAGCAGGTCTACGACAAGACGGATGTTGCCGTCAACGAGATCCCGCAGCTACCTCAGGTTCAGTACGACACAGCTTCTCAGCTCCGCCAGGCGGCCGATGCCGCCAACAAGCTGGGACTCTACGACGCGGCAGACGTCATAAAGGACTGCATAAAGAGATGAGCTCATCCAAAGTACTGCGCCTAGACTACCCGGGGGTATCCTCCGATTGACATCTCGCTGATGATGTCCCACAAAGGGTACGTCGTACTTGGTATCGAGCGTGGCAAGAATGGATACGCCTTTGAAATCACCCCGGCCGGCAGGAAGGCCTATCTCCAGGAGTTCGAGCCCTATAACGAGGACGAGCCGATCGTGGTAGCAAGGATGCCAGAAAAGGAAGGTACCGAGAATGGTGTGTAAAGACCCGAACCACATGGAAGAGCCCGTCCTCTGTACTGGATGCGGTGAATGGGCGGAACTCACAGAGTGCCGTAGATGCGATTATTGCGAACAGATGTACTGCAAAGAATGCTTCGTCATCGAGCCTTGTCTCTGTAAGGAGTGCGAGGAAATAAGAATAGAGGAAGGTGAGGAGATGGAAGACGACATCGCGATCATCTGCCCACACTGTAAACACAACCACCATGTTACAGCCGTCGACCTTCCCTTGTACGTGGATGAATATGCACAATTCGATTGCGAGGGGTGCAAGAGGGTCTTCGAAGTCGCCGCTGAGCTCAGCGTCATATGGTACACAAGACCGATGCAGGAGAAAACCATGGGCGAGCTCAAGAAGGTCGAGCAGCAGATCGAGGAATCCAAGAAGCTGCGTGGCAGGCTCAAAGAGAAGTACGGACTGTAGCATGGCTGAAAAATGTCCACACTGTAACGGTACCGGGTACACAGACGGTGTGAAGAGGTACAGTAGCATCTGGGAGTTCTACGCTGAGATGCGGCCCAACTACCTGAAGAAGCTCATAGAAGATGGGCAGAAGAAGTTTCTTCAGGTGATTGGGATCAAGCCGGTTAAAGAGCCCAGGAAAGGAGAACGGCAGTGAGCATTGAATGTACGTGCATAAACGTCTACCCTGACCTCGAGTCTCCTGGGTTTCAGACCATCACCGAACGAACGGCGCGCAAAGAGCACGTATGCTGTGAGTGTGAAGGAGATATCAAGCCGGGAGACAAGTACGAGGAAGTCAGGGGAAAGTGGGATGGGGAGATCCGCGTCTTCAAGACCTGCATGCCTTGCGTCATCATGTGTGATGACATCTTCTGCGGCTCCCGCCCGCTGGGTGACGCCCACGAGTACATATGGGAAGCGATCGGTGTGGACATCATCACCGGGGAAGTGCAGGATGACGACGAATAGTTGAACACCCGACCGGGGTTCGCTACAATCGACGCGGATCGGTAGTTCAGCTGGTAGAACGCTGGTCTGTTAAACCAGAAGTCCGAGGTTCAAGTCCTCGCCGATCCGCCAATCACTGCTACGCAACAATTCAATCTATAACGTTTGGAGAATACAAATGTTCAAGGATTTCCAAAAGGCACTCAAGGAGCACTTCCAGGAGATGGACCAGAGGTCACTCTTCCGGGTAGACATCGAGCCGGACAAGCTATGGGAGAAGTACCTGGCCAGCTTCCCGCCCGGCACCAACGAGGTGTTTCGAGAAAGGACCGAGCACGACTGCTCATGCTGTCGTGCGTTCATCAAGAAGGTAGGCGGGCTGGTCTCCATAGAGGACAACCAGCTGGTCTCCATTTGGGATGTGGAGGTCGAGGGGTTCTACCAAGAGGTAGCCGACAAGATGGGCAGGATGGTGAGGCGGGCAAAGGTGAACGACCTGTTCCTCCACTACGAGAAGGGCGTCGGCACCCTCTCGAATAGGGAGCTGATCGGTGACGAGGTTCACACCTGGAGCCATTTCCACCTGGACCTGCCGCCCCGGTGCGTGGTCACCAATCAGATTGATCTCAATGCGAAGGTCGGCGAGTACAGGGAGTCCAGGAACGTGTTCAAGAGGGGGCTGGAGGAGCTCACGTCCGAGGCTCTGAACATCGTCCTCGACCTTATCGACCAGGACTCTCTGTACCGTGGAGCGGAGTTCAAAACGTCGATCAGCAAGTTCCTGCAGGTCAAGACTGCTTACGAGAAGCTGCCAAAGAAGAAAAGGGACAACTTCTGCTGGGCCAACGCAGCGCTCCCCTGCTCTCGTCTGAGGAACACGGCCATCGGCCAGCTGCTCATCAACCTGTCCGATGACATGGACCTGGACACCGCAGTCAAGAAGTACGAGTCCATCGTGGCTCCGGCCAACTACAAGCGTCCCAAGGCCTTGATAACGCCCCGCATGATCAAGGACGCCAAGAAGAAGATCGAGGAGCTCGGCATCGAAGAGGCCTTGTACCGTAGGCATGCAACCCTGGATGACGTGAACATCAACGACATCCTCTACACGGACAAGTCACTGAAGAAAGAAAAGGACCTGTTCGAGCAGCTGATCGATGACACCCCGGTCAACCTGAAGAAGCTGAGCAAGGTGGAGGAGATCAGCATCGACGACTTCATCGAGAAGGTCGTCCCGAAGGCGGAGAAGATAGAGCTGCTCGTGGAGAACAGGCACAACAATAACTTCATGAGCATCTTGGCACCCAAGAACGGGTCTGATGCGAAGATCTTCAAGTGGGACAACCTGTTCAGCTGGTCGTACAACAACAATACCGCCGACTCGATGAAGGAGCGGGTCAAGAGCATGGGCGGCAACGTTGAGGGCATCCTCCGGTTCAGCCTCCAGTGGAACGAGGACGGTCAGGACCAGAACGACCTGGACGCCCATTGCAGGGAGCCGGATAGGAACCTGATCTTCTACCAGAACAAAGGGCGAGTCCACAGGTCATCGGGGATGCTGGACGTGGACATCATCACCCCCGGCAAGGACGTCGCGGTGGAGAACATCGCTTACACACATCCTGGGAGGATGAAGACCGGTGTGTACACGTTCTTGGTCCACTGCTACAGCTACCATGGAGGCACAGGAGGCTTCCGGGCAGAGGTAGAGTTCGACGGGGTGATCCACTCGTTCAACTACCCGAAGCCCCTGCGGCAAGACGAGAAGGTCACGGTTGCCCAAGTCAAGATGAGCAAGCACGGATTCGAAATGGTCAAGTCCCTGGACTCAATCCAGGAGAACAAGGAGGTATGGGGAGTCACCACGAATCGTTTCCACGAGGTCTCGATGATCATGAACTCGCCGAACTTCTGGGACGGGAGCTCCATCGGAAACAAGCACTTCTTCTTCATCCTGAACAAGTGCAGGACTGAGGACAAGATGCGTGGGTTCTACAACGAGTTCTTGCTCGATGAGCACCTCAAGCATAGGAAGGTTTTCGAAGTGCTTGGCAACGCCCTCAAGGTGGAGCCGAGCGAGCAGCAGCTGAGTGGTCTGGGGTTCTCCATCACTCAGCGGAATTCAGTCATCTGTCGGGTCTCGGGAAGTTTCTCGAGGACCGTGAAAATCAACTTCTAGTTGAAGGAGGGTAAGATGTTCGAGAAAGCAAGTCGGAAGAAGCTGCGGTTCAAGCACACCAAGGGTATGATCAGTGTCGAGGAGCTGTGGGACCTGCCCCTGAAGCCGGACCTGGACAACCTGGCGAAGGCCAGCTACCAGAAGCTGCAGAGCTCGGTCAAGAGCTTCGTGGACAAGAGGAAGCCCCGAGAGAACGCCGATGAGCAGCTCAGGCTGGACCTGCTGAAGCACGTGATCGGGGTCAAGATCGATGAGATCGAGAACGCAGAGAAGCTCGCAGCCAAGAAGGCACAGAAGGAGCGCATCCTGGACATCATCGAGGAGAAGGAGGACGAGAAGCTGGCGTCCAAGAGCGTCAGCGAGCTCAAGAAGATGATCAAGAAGCTGTAGCTACGTAAAAGAAAGGGGTTGAGCCCCTTTCTTTTAGCCCTCAGTGGATGGTGGCTCCAAGTTTTGTCAGGTGACGCCTTGGGGGCCAGACCACTCCGTGGCGAGGGACTTCGAGACGATTGAGAAGCTCAACCCACCCTTTCCGAGACCGTTCGACTCTGTTCTCAAGTATGATAGGGCTCCATTCCTGGCTCATCACGCCCTTACTAACGCAGTACAGTTTTGGCCACGGTACCGTGGCGTATGCCCTGGCCCTCTCATTTGGAGTTGACTCGTCCGTGAGAATCACGACCCCTGTGAGGTCCGGGAGGCCTTCCTTGAAGTCCTCCGCAGTCTTGATGCCGTGCCCCCTGAGATATTCAACGGTGTCGTCGTAGTTGTAGCCTGTATACGGGAGACCGACACTCCTGGTGAGTGCTGCCAGGGCCTCCGTCCAGGTACGGAAACTCTCCGAGAAATTATTTCCCCTCCGCATGACCACCTTGTACCTGCCGCCCTCCAGGTTATTTTGGAAGAGGTGGTAGACCGTGTAATCTTGCGACCTTGCCATATCGATCCCTTTAAGAGAATCCTTCTCGAAGAACACTGCAACTTTCGAAAGGTCCGAGGCGTTGGGCTTAGTCGCTTCCTGGAAATCGACCTCCAGCTTAGCCCCTCTGTTCCTGAGCCTGAAGAGGAACTCAGAGGTGTTGCTTTCCGGGTCATCGTACTCCACCTGAGTGAAAACCAGAGGAGTGTGAAGGAGGCTGAACAGGGTCTCCCAAGCTATCCTCCAGTTTGGTACAGTCGTGCAGCATCCGGCTCCTCCTTCTGTCCCGTCGACCACTATCACGTGCTTCGCCCAATGCCATATTACATCTACTCGTGCGTTGTCGGAGAGGATGTAGATACTGTAACCTTCCTTGTGTGCCCGAGCTATTGCCGAGGTGTCGTATCTCCTTTTGCCGAATTGCTCCACGAACACAGCAACCTTGCTGAGGTCTGGTTTGTTACCGCCCCAGAACGTCCCCTCTGGCCTCTCCGGAGTTGACAACACACCCTGTATCTCACGCTTGAAAGAGTTCTTGGTGAGGTCCCATGTCGCCTGGTACATAGCAGTGTCATCCCTCTCTGAGCTGTCTTGCTCTGGGAACTCGGCGCGGACCTTCTCTGCAGCCATCTCGTCGTTGAAGATGGCAATCTTGTTCCTAGTATTTTTGTCCCTCACGACGACCCAAGGCCACTTGCCGTGGAGGGCGAGAACGACTGGGACGATATCACTGTTGATGTGGAACCAGCGCCCCTCTGACCCGGGAGGGAACTCATACCCGACGAGCTCGAAGAAGTACAGATCCTTTGACCACCTGAGGTGCTTGAGAACTATAGTCTTCATACACTCGAACCGTTCCCTGTCGTCGTACCTCCACTTGTCTATCTTGATGCCGCCGCCGAGCATCAAGATGTTGCCGAGCTCAGAGCTCTTGATCTTGCGGACCTTTCTCATAATCTTCATCGCTTCCCTCCTTTATTGGTTCGTACCTGTGGACTTGCTCAAGATACCTGATGGCATCCTTCAGGACCAAAACCGAGTCCCGTAGTTCAAGAAGTTGGACCCTCATTATGCAGATATCTTGGTGGAGATGCTCGGCCACCCTCCTTTCAGGAGTGTTGTCGCTCCCGTCCGATAGAAGATCGTAGGTCTTCCTGATAGCATTGGCGGCATTGAGCATGTCATCTCCAGCACTCAGGAGGTGAGAGTCAGCCTCACGTGTCCGCGCTGTCGCCTTACCGAGATTCTTCCAGTTCATCTTCATTCTTGCCATATCCATATCCCTTGTTGCCCCTTGGCGGGTATTGGTTCGTCGAACTTCTTGATGTCCTCGAGGAACAGACCGTAGATCTTGTACCCGAGGAAAGCAGGTGGAGTAGCGCAGCTGCACAGAGCTCGAGACGAGTCTCCGTCATTCAACTCACGGTGGGCCACTACCTCTGCGGTAGCCAGCACACATCCGAATGGGAGACGCTCCGGTATATATTTGAACAGCGTCACCGTATCGACGTAATTCCCAAGCGCCATAAGGTAGTGCTGTGAGTACGACTTAGCCGCGTGTATTGCTATCTGCTGTCCTAAGAGGGATTTGAACCTGTCATGCTTCCTCGTCTCTATCGTCTTCAGCCCGTCTGCTATCAACGACGCCCAGGGTTGCCAGATCGTGATTGCTCTCATCGCGTGTCTCCTTCTGGGTAAGCTTTTCCTTCACTGTTCTTATACCAGAAGATGAGAGGATTCTTCGAAGGAGTAAAAAAGAGTGGTGGGGTAGGATCACCACTCTATGTGACTCAGCAGGGATAATCCCCTGCTGGAAACATGTCCGGCTTTCACCCCGGCACTTCCCTACCCAGTAGAGTTGCGAGTCACCAGCATCTCTACCCCAGGTGAGTTATCCATGCTCACCCGGAAAAGTGGTCGTTGGCGAGTGACGTCCGGGCAGGACGTATTCCTCGCCTCACTGTTCTTGTACCACATCCACGGTCGGATTTTCCACCTTCATGATGGGCCGGTCACCTTCCTTCCAGACCGGGATGGGGATGTCCTCTTTGACGGCGCACTTGTAACAGATGCGCTCTTCCTTGACGACCTCAGTCCCAACTCCGCCACGGTCTATTCTGCGGCTCTTTCCCCATCCGTCGGGAGTGAACCTCTCGGGGTATTCTTTCTCCCGGGTCTCGGAAACGATCTTGATTTCCCGCTGCCCGAGCTCCGAATGCTTGCCGCACCTATCACACTTGTACATCTCACCTCCTAGACTAGGTATTGCCCTTTTCGATGACCACCTTCTTCAACCTCACCGAGAACATCAGCCTCTTCAGCTTGTCCAACTCGACATCTACCTGGTGACCGGTCATGGTGCCAAAGCGCTTGAAGGGGTATCTGGAACTCCTGAACTTGAAGGCCGCTCCGTCGCGGCAGAACGTGAACTTGAGCCTCAGTTCTTGCTCATCAAGGACTGGCTCTATGTGCACCTCGTCGTACTCCGTACCCACGCGATCCTCGATGTGATCGAAGACGTTCCTTGAGAGGGATGGGTACTGGGTATCTTCTTGGGTCTCCTTGATGATCCTCCTCAGTTCCATTTCCGCATCGACGGTGAGAACGTATTCTCCCTCTACCATGGACAGCTCTTCAGGGAGAAGCCTCCCAGATACGCTGCCAATGAGATCGTCATTGCGGTAGAGGCGCAGATTGGCGAAAGCCTTTCCGTGTCTGGTGCCCTTGGTGATGAACTCCGGCCTGATGGAGCCGTAGGACTTGTCCAAGTTGTTTTCCCACGTCACGCTGACATCTGACCAGATATGATCTTTCTCAGGAAGCGGGAAGTACTTCTCTCCTCTCATCCACACCGGCACAGATAACCTTTTGGCGACATCCATCATCGCTTTGTAGATGACCGAGGAGTCGTGGAACTTTGACCAGTACTCATCGACATCCTGGAAGGAAACATCGAAGTCCCTGCGGCAAACCAGCTTGTTGTCCTTGTGAAGGCCAATTGTCACGCGCGCCGTCACACCAACGAAGTCAACGGAGTTCCCGCTGACCGACGCTCCATCAAATTCGAGGCTCCGGCTAGACGCCCACTCGACCACCTCGTTGGCAAGGTCCTCTGCGAAACTGTTCGTACCGCCCCTCTTCCTACCCAGCCACACCTTCTGAGCTGCGGCGCAGGCCATCTTCTGTATCTGCTCGTAAACGTCCCCGGCACCGAGAAGGTGCCTGTTGTCGAATTCCAACCTCATGGTTCCGCAGGGTCTGGCGTTCGACAACAGCCTGACATCGACTATCGTGGTGCCGTTCACAGGGGAGTTCAAACAGGTTTCCGCGTAGAAGGAATCGAAGTCGTCCCCTTCTGAGAAATCGAGCTCTGGATCTTCCGGGTACTCTGGTAGATCGGTCATGCTCATGACCTCTCTACTGGTGAATATCTTGGTCAGCTTACGATCCTTGACGGCGCAATCGGACATCTCCAGTGGCCCTCCACCTTGCTTCTTCCAGTACCTCTCCGCAGCTGCGCACATCATCTTGAAAGCGAAGTCCACCAGATCGTTGAAATCCTCCACGGACTCCGGTATCTCGCTGTTGTGGATGGGGAGTCTGACCTCCCCTACCCTATTGTCCTTGTTGGCATGCGCGGGTGAACCGTACAGATAAGCCGCAGCGAATATACCACCTTTGCCCGGAACTAGACGGGTCATCATGAATGAGGAGAACTCGTCCCCAGGACTTTTGTCCCAGTAATCGACACTGAGGTCACAGATGGGGTCCTCCTCGAATGACTCGTCCCCTCTCCAATGGGATTTCCACTGGGATTTGCGCAGCGTCTTTACGTGACCGTGCTCCTTGAACAGCTCCGCCACACCTTCATCGGTGAAGAACGTGGGCAGCTTGGCAGGGGGCGCTTCTACCCGCCTATCGACGACAGGTTTACCGAGCTTATTGACCTCCTTCCTGAGCTTCTTGAGATTGGAATCGAGGTTGTCTTTCCGTACAACAGGCTCCGGATGTCTGTAGGTGTACTCAAGAGGTTTGATTCCAGCCGGGAGGTGCTTCAGATCCTTGAGGGAGTTTTGGACAATAGACTTGGTGGTTTCGTCAAATTGTCCAACGACTCCTTTGGTTCCTTCTTCGATGCCGGCGGTTACAGTAGCGTACATGCAGTACATCTCCGCGAGCTCGGCATCGTTCATCACCGAAACCCTCTTGTCATGGCGGAAGGAGAAGACTTCGACAATGGGGTACTTGCTTGGCGTAATGTACCCATACCCATGGCCCAATCTTGGAACGGTCAGGAGTCTTTTTTCATCCCCATCCCGGTCCCGGGGGTACGAGACATCCTCGAATCTATCATCCCACTCCATGACGTACAGCTTCTTTTGCCACCTGAGGAAGCTCAGTATGGCCGTCACACCCCTTTCCACCCGTTTCCAGCCGTGACGTGTGAAATCCTCCTTTGGGTAGGTTCCCGGGTCAATATTGAGCTTGCAGATCAGGAAATCTTTGAGCTCGGAGCTCTTTATCTCACGAACCTTCATGGCTGGCCCTCCTTCACATGCTGTTGAACTTCTTCATGTCGTCGGGGTTGAACTTCACTTCTACGCCAGGCTGCGGAAAATTCTGCAAGGCGGGTCCGTCGGACCGGTCCCGTCCGAAGAACTTTGAAGGTAGCGCGTACGTCTCGAGGGCCAGCTTATTGAGGAGGTCCTGGAATTCCTGAAAAGTCTCAGGCTTCTCTTCCATTTCGATACACCCTATGTCCTTACTGTACCGGATGTCGGAGATGCGCCCACTTTCGGGTTCAACTATCTCGAACGTGAAGGCTCCCTCACGTATCTCAGACCTCTTGGTGACGTACAGCCTTATTTCGGAGTTGCGAGCCACAACGTAGGTTTGGCCGGCTCCAGCCCCTCCAGTTATCTTCACGAGCTTGCCAACGTGCTCGTCCCCCTTCCACTCACCCTTGTCCCTCACGATATTCCCGACCGAGTCGTAGATCCCGGACTGTTCCTTCTCAATGACGCGCACTCCTCCGCTGAGGGTGAACTGCGGCTCTGCCTTGTCGTCCTCCTTGAAATGGCTATTGATGCTCTCGATCACATCAGAATTAGCCCTCATGACCGTGTCGATTGGCTCCCGGTCGTTGAAGATTGTGAACCCGCCGCCCGGGGAAAGAACCTCAACAAGCGGCCAATCCCCGATGAGGTGGCCCTGTACCAGGACTGAGTTGTGGGCGAAGCCCTGGCCCCAAACCCAGCAGTTCTCCTCGCCTTTGAGAAGACGGAGGGGCGACACCAGATACAGCTCCTTCTGCCACTTGAGGAACTTCTTGATCTCCAAGACGAGGCGCTTGACGCACTTGTCTTCCTTGCCGAGCCGGCTCTTCGGGACCTTGAGGCTCTCCTCGTAGGTTCTCGCGAAGATCTTACCTTTACCACGAAGCACGCTCTCGAGCTCAGAGATCTTGATCTTCCTAATCCTTACGTCACTCATGGTTTCATTCCCTCCTTGTCCGGCAGCTTGTCGAACTTCTCGTGGTATTCTACAAACAAATCGGACAGGATTGCCATCTTTCTTATACAGCTCCATTGCTCGTCGGTGAAAAGCCGTCTGAAGTGTTCAGCATCCTCTACGGTGCCGACCATCTCATCGACCTGGTCCTCGAGCTCCACGAAAGCGTAGTAGAATACGTTCTTGATGTGCTCGTGGCTCGCCCTGTCCGATAGCAGCTCCAGTTCCTTCTTCTTGTACTCCTCATACTCTTCCGGTGAGTATACCTTAATCGCCATGGCCCTTCTCCTTGCACCTCTTCTCGAGCTTCTCTATGCCGTGAAGGAGCTCGTCCACCACCCCTTTACAGGGCGGCTTCTTGCACGGGCCCGCCAGTCTTCCAGAGCACTCGTCTATTCCCCAGTCTATTTTGCGGCAGATTTTCGTGCCACCGTAATTGGCGGAGTCGAGGTAGTATTCGCACGTTGCGGACGAGGGTACTATCGCGGCCCCCAAGGCGTAGAGCATCCAGAAGCAGCAGAAGACCACGAACAGGTAGGCCACGAAGTGGTAGTCTCCCACGGCCCACTCCACGAATCTCTTGAACTTGCTCTCGAACTTCCTTTCCTGCTCGAGCCTGTCCGCAGCCTTCCTGAGGTCTTCTTCTAGGACCTCGATCCTTCTCTCGTAGTATTCTTTGCTATCAGCCACTGGCATCGTCTCTTCCTTTCAGCGCCGGGGTATATCCCGACTTCAGCGCGTCCAGACCGGTCTGGTGTACCATCATCGTCACGAAGGCGTCCATCTCGGCCTTGGCCGACACGACCACCTTGTCCATGGCCTCTTCGAAGAGCTCGAGCATGAACGGCAGGTGGTTGGTCAGCTCACTGTGTACCGCCTGGAACTTGGCCACGAGGTTCTTGCGCTCCTCTTTGTTGAGAGGTCTCTTCTCCTTAAACCTCTCCCTGGTCTCGATGACAGCTTCTTTCAAGTAGGTCACGGCCTCCCTGATATTCTTCCCGACCACCTTCCTGGACCTCTCGTGTACGTGCTCTTCGGCCGGCGGAGGGGGAACGCCCACCATCTCACCTTCACGGACCCTCTCCAGGGTACACGGAACCCCGCCAGCCCCCATGTTCACGGTCGTCAGCATGGTAGCGAACTGAGCAGCCGACATCCTGAGCCGCAGGATGGGCTTGTCAGGCATGTATAGGTCTTCGGTCGGCATCTCTCGGTCACGCTCTACTCTGCCTTCGTACACTTCGATTGACATGTACGAGCCGTAGGAAGGCAGGGAAGAAGCGAAGAACCTCACGTCTCCCTGCGTCCTTCTCAGGGCTATCATCCCATAGCTGGGGTGCCGGTCTGTGTATCTGTCCTTCATGAATCCCTCCTTGGGTTAATGTGTTTCCTTCATGATTCTTATACCTGAAAAGATGCCGGCTTTTGGGGTATAAGAAACGTGAGATGAAAGTTACCGTCAAGTACCCATCAAGTACCCATCAAGTTAGGAGACCACCATGGGAATACAACCTTCTGACAACATAATAGACGAGCTCGTCCGAGACATCGAGTACCCTATCACGGTCCACACCTTGCCGAAAGAAGATGGAGGAGGGTTCTTTGCCTATCTCCCAGACATCGGTCACTCGGCATGTAGTGCTGCCGGAGACACCCTCGAGGAGGCCATCTATATACTCAAAGACGTTCTTGAAGGAGTCACCGAGGTCTACGAAGAAAGAGGTTACAAGATTCCTCGACCCTCTGGAGATCCAGTCAACGACGACTTCCCCACGGCCAGAGTCCTACTAAGGCAGGCTGTTTTCAAGCTCGAGTCCGACGATCCGGCAGATGGATCCTGGACCAGCTGGATAGAGAATGCCAAGAAGCGGGTGCAGTGGGACCCGGAAGTGGACGGCAAACCACTATCTGACGAAGATCGAGAGCTGCTGAAGAAGCTGGAGGGAAGATGAGTTCATTCGAATGTCCCGTATGCGGGAAAGAGTTCTGGGGGTCTACTTGCTCGCACTGCCTGAAGAGTATGACCACTCTGGAGTTCGATACGCGCCTGAGAGAGATCCTCAAAGACATGACCGGAGAGGAACTCCTGGATATTCCCGGGGTGTACGAGGCAGTTTCTGAGTATTTCAACAACGAGGTGCTGGACAACTGGTATAACGATAAAGTGATGGAGGTTGGATATGGACAACGAGAGCCGCTACAGGACTGACCCGACCTTCAAGGCATACGCCGATATGGTGACGCGCATCATAGAAGATGGGCAGATAACTGCAGAGGAACTGCTTTCAGCAACCAAGGTCGGTATCACCAACTACCAGGTCAGGAACGTGGAGCTCCGCTATTACCCTGTCATCTGCGGGCATACTCTGAAGTGCATCACAACCCCTGACAGAGTGTGTCGTAGGCCTAAGGGTCACGGCGGGGCCCACGGCGATGGGGACGGGTACATGTGGTAAAGGTAAAAGAGAGGATTCAACCCTCTCTTTTAGCTCTCATTCGAGAACCCACATCGCACCATTGTGGTTGTATTTCTTACCGCACTGGCACTCGAAGAAACTTGAGGCATCACTGATATAGCCGGACCACCCGCATTCGCACCGGTAGTGATGATCTTCCCCCACTGCTGTCAGCTTCTCTCCTACTGGAGGCCAGTACTCTTCAGCCATAGTCATGATCCTGAGATCGAGGCCAATCTTACGGGCGTCCTCGAGCATATCCTGAAGGACCTTCCGCACGACGACCACCTTCTCCAGCATTGGGGTGGGATCAGTGCCCTTACTGGCTATCAGTATCCTGTCCAAAGACCCAAGGCACCCTCTGATCCTGTCGTCGGCCTTCTGCAGGTCTTCTTCGGCTGCTTCTAGAGCATCCATCCTGGTCATTCTTTCTTCCTCTCACGGACAGCCCTGGCAACAGCGCAGGCCGTGCAGTCACAATCGTCTCTCTTGGCTCTCCTGGACTCTCGGCAGACACGTGATACTAGGACAGCGTTCTTTACGTTGTCCGGATCCCAGTGCCATCGGTTGTCTACTACAGCGCTTCCATCTGCTTTGAGCTCTACCGAGACCACGGCCTCCTCCATTTAGTTGGGTTCTACGATTGGTATGGTGTTTCCGCCGACGTTGATGAGAATGGGTTTGTCCCTCCTGATGGGCATAGCCTTCAATATGTCTTCGATTGATGTTCCCTCCTCGAAGGTCCAGATCTCCCTGTCATCGAGCTTCTCGATGTTCTCGACATGGTCGGGGAGCTTGGACAGCTTGACAGCCGTCAAGTGGTCATAGAGACATTCTACGCTGCAGAACGTGAGCATCGTGTTCTTACTTGTAGGCCCGCCCTCTCCTTCGGAGAGAAAGAACATCTGTGCGCTGTGCGACCCGCACTGCAGGCAAACCTGCTCGTTGATGTGCGTGTCCCATAGGTGGTCAACCAGTTCAGTTGCGGTGAGGTTACGCAAGATGTTCGAAGGGTCGTAGTTGCCGTCTTTGAAGAACAGATCCTGCATATTGAAGGAGACGACCAGGTCGCCGTCCTCTACACGTACTTTTGCCATTTATCACCTTTTGTTCCAAGGCTTGAACTTCAAGAGGGTGTGAACGTTGGGGAACTCACCCTCGAAGCAGAACGCCCTGTTATCGATTGATATGAACGCGGCGGGCTTGTGGGTAGGGTACTCAAGGTTGTTGATGAGGACCGTCGCCTCATCCGCACCGAGCTCCTCGGTAGCCCACTGCTCGATTGCTTTCTTCATCGCAGCGATACCCTGAGGATATCTGGACCTGCTGCTGAAGATACTCACGTTGAAATGATCGATGGCCTGCCTGAGCCACTGCATCGCACCGGGGACCGGGCCGTCCGGTATCTTGTCCGGGCCTTTCCACCCACTTGAATAGAGATGGAGTACCCCATCGAAGTCACAGCTCAAGGTAGGCTTTCGGTCAATCATTTCATTCTCCTGTTTCGACTTTAATCCCGACGCTGGCCTTTAGGAAGTAGATGGCCCACCAGCACAGAAAGATGTCCCAGAACTCGAGCATCGGGGCATCTTTCCAGAAGTTGGGGACCATATTCTGCCAAGCGGCCTGGAACAGGAACGAAGTCACCAGGCTGAGGGCGAATGTGTAGCACAAGGCGACTACGATCATAAACAGCGTCAGCAGGGCTATCGTGAGCCACTTGCCTATTACTTCGCCCATCATCGTCTCCTTATTGCGTCGACCAGGTCCAAAGCCATGCCGGCCGGGGCCTTGATAATCCAGGCGGTCAGCTCTTCTAAGAGGACCCTCGCCATGGCAGTAAGCATGGCGATGAGGTCGGTGTGTTCGTCGTTCATTCTATCATCTCTGGGAGCTCAAAGTGCTTTTTGCAGTGCGGGCACTGGATATTCTTCCCCGGCATGGGGACCCCTACGTGGCGTGCACCATCCGCATCACAGGACAGAATCCAGATGTCCCCGGGGTCGTCCCCGCTACACTTGAAGGTGCCGTTCAGAGTGAAGTCCGGCCATTTCTCTCGCATCTTGTCGATGACGAAGTTGACCTGGCCGACCATGTCGTAGCTTTTCTCCGCCCCGTTCCACTTGATACCGAGCATGTCCTCGGTCAGCTTGAGATCGATGCCGTACCACTCCGGTTTCCACCCTACGAAGCCCTCAGACCACTCCGGATGCTTACGCCTGTCTTCTCCAAGGTACTTTTTGAGCTCGACTATCTGGTTGACGGTCGGATCTCCGCTCCCTATGTTCAGGACTCCTGAGAAATTAGTGTTGTATCCCACTTCTATACCTCGTAGGACTCGGCCTTCCTCTCAACTGCCCGGAGGTCTCCAGCGAGCTCCTTCAGGAGCTCTATCCTGTGTTCGTCGGTGTTGAGCCTGATGAAGGCGGATTTTCTGTTTTCTGCTTTTGTATCGAGTATCGTGGCTAGGGAACCTAGCACTTCCGTCAGGCCGAATCTGCCGGCCAAAGCGTTGAGTTCATGCTCGAGGACTGTCCACTCCATGTTGTTCTCCTTCTACCTTCAGCTCGAATCTCCCCGTCTCGTGATTAAAGTTGCGGTCCTTCCCCCACGCTGTACATTCTGGGCACATCTTCCACTTTCCAAAAGAGATGACCGTGGGGCTATCTACGAACGGCTCTCCACACTGCCTGCATAGGAACCTACCGGGTTCTTTCAGAGCCGGTGGCTCAGAGTCAATGACACCATCATCGGTGATGGGTTTGATCATGAGGCCGGGGGAGAACCCGATCTGTGGGTCGAAAACCAACCTGTAGTCACTATCCCTGCCTCTCAGAATGACGTCTAAGACACGAACGTGGTCTTTGGCATCACTCAGCACCTCTTCGCTGCTCAAATCCTCTGTGAGCTCAATCTCGAGCCTCAGGGGCACGGTTACGACTGGATTCTTCATGCTTCTTCCTCCCTGGGGGGACCGTTGAGGAGGTAGAAAGCCTTCTCGATGCAATCCTGCCTGTCGGGGCAGTTTGCGCAGTCCCCCTCGTCGAAGTTGGGCTGGACCATCTTGAATGGTCCCATCCTCTCGTCGTTGACCTCGAGATCCTCGTCCGGGTCAAATCTCAGCTGAATCTCTGGCATCATTGCTCCCTGTCTTGCTGTATCCGTCCTTGGCCCATCCACCTCCAGCGAGCTTGAAGCTGGATAGCGAGATGACCCTGTTCAAGGAGCCCCCACAGTGGTTGCAGGACAGGCCCTCGTAGGGGTCGTCGGTGATCCTCTGCTCTATCTCCTTGATCTTGGCGCAAGTCAAGCACTGATATTCATAAGTAGGCATGGCTACCTCCAGGTTACATAGTACTTATCCCAGAATACCGCTCAAAATTCAAGGTTTTCTGATGAGCTGATAGCAGGATGGTCTCCCAACCCACCGTATGAGAACCCAGGTATCGCTCTCCATGTCTTCCGCCAACTTGTCCAGCTTCCGGCCCAGGACCGGGTATTGGACCACCTCGAACCTCTTGATGTTGAAGACATGGTGCCGGAACATCTGGTTGTTGAACACCCCGGCCTTTACGAGATCTGAGATGGTGACATGCCTAGCCCCGAACTTCTTCCACCACTTTCTGAAGGTGTCGGTAAATCCGGGAGGAGCACCCTCAAGAGCAGCCACTGGTGCCGCCACAGTTCTGGCACCTATAGCACGTCCCGTTACGGACCATAATGCTTCCACAGGTAACGCAGGTAGGCGCATCCGACTGGACCACGAAGGTAGGTTTCACACCGTTGGACAAGCTTGGAGGAGCCTTGATGTCACTGGGCTTATCCCCCAAGAACTTGATGCCAAGCCACTTGGCGATGTAGTCGGTCACCGACTTGGCAAAGGCGATATCCTTGTTGTCGGTGTAGCCGCAGGGCTCGAAGCGGGTATGCATCATCTTGTCCACGATGCACCGAAGGGGGACACCATGCTGAAGGGAGATAGACACGAGGGTGGCTATGGTATCCATGAGCCCCCGGACCGTGCTGCCCTCCTTGGACATAGTGATAAAGAGCTCACCGGGGGTGCCGTCTTCGTAGACTCCCACAGTGATATAGACCTTGTGTCCTCCGATAACCACCTTGTGAGTGACGGCCTTCCGCTCGTCAGGCAGTTTAGATCTAGTTGCTGGAGAAGCCCCTACCTTCTTGGAGGCCTTCTTTGGCTCTGGCTTCTTGGTCTTCTTTTTTGGCTCTGAAGGCACGGATTGACTGACAGTTTCCATCTGTTGGTCTCCGGAAAAGGTTTATGGCACTATTTTTCCCACCAGGACAGGTTACACCAGCTAGGGATGGCCATGCAATCAGAATGATCTTTCCTCCAATGAAATCGGGGATCATGTATCGCCCGCAGCATCCTCGATGACGACATCGTATGTATAGACGCCAAACCTATCCATGACCTCTTTGACAGGGTCCGAGAAGTCCATGTCCGTGGTCAACGCTTTGACCGCCGGGAAGAGAAATGGGTAGGTGGAAAACAAGCTACTGACGATGGCCGGGGTAGCGCCAGTCAGGAACGTGTTCCTAATGTGTTTTGACCAGTCCGTGTAATCTACCGTTGAACTGATACACAGACGGCCAGCGCTACCCAGCAGGCTCTTGACCATCTCCCTGTCCGATGAGGTGAGTGAGTCAAGATCGAGCAACAGATTGAACCCGCAGTAGTACCTCGTAGAGAAGTCTACGAGGTCGTCCACGACCCGCAGCTTCCCCTTCTCAGGAGACTCCTTGAACTCCTCCCTCTCCTCCTCGGTGATATTCAGTATCTTGCTGATCTTCTCGGCGTTCCTGACCTTGAAGCAGTGACCTGTCACCGACTCTAGATAGTACAGAGCGTGGTAATAGTTACCCAAGATATGTCCGTAGGCTCTGCCGAGCGCGAGGGACAATTTATTGACCAGAGCCAGGTCCCTGTCAGAACACCTGTGGACCATTCTTGGTTTGTCCCACAGGTCGGCGCTCACGTCATGCAGATAGTCGGTTTCCGACGAGTGTGGAGTCTCTATCTGGATGAGCACGTAGTCCCCGTGGTGTCGTACAGCACGGTACTCCTTCCCCTCCGGGCTGACCAACACATCACCCGGCCTAATCTCCTTGAACTCCCTTTTCTTCATTTTCCTTCTCCCTGATACGCTCATCCAGGAGGTCGTTGATAGTCTCCTCTCGTATGAACTGATCGATGAACGCCACTTCTCCCATGTCGTTGATCATCTCCCCAACCGCTTCGTTTAGGACTTCCTGATTGATCATGGCCAGGATCTCCTTACCATCGTACTCCTCAAGAACGACATCAGCTAGATCGCTGAGCATATCCTGCCTTGAATACTCCCCAACGGTTTCCCACGGGTCTAGCGCCATATTCAGGTGCCAGCTGTCCACCACCTCCTGTAGGTTGTCCTCCTTGATGAAGTACAGGCGCACCTCGACGCCGTTCACATAGGGACCTATCTCCACCTTTTCGCACTGCACCTTTGCTTCGTACATATCTTCTCCTAGCTAAAAGGAAGGCGACAGATAATCTGCCGTCTTCCTTTCTGCTCAGTCGTCCAGGCTACCCACGATGACCTTATTGACACCCTTGAAACGCCCGATAATCTCCGAGAGCTCGCTGGCCTCGTCCGGGTCATCCAAGAGAACAGCCAGGAAAGTAGAAGCACCTGCCTCACTTGACTCCTTCTTTTCCTTCTTCGGCTGGCCGAGCACCGCACAGTCTTCGCACCACATGGGGCCTGTCATCAGCTTGTTGGCACCCAACTTCTTGAGACCTTTTCTCGGCACGAGCCTGTGACACCTGGCGCATATTATCTTGGCTCCGTCCCCCTCGTTGAACTCTCTGATATACTCCTCGGTCACTTCCCTGATTTTGGGCTTCTTGCTCTTTCTGGGCGTTCTCTTTTGCGGGGGAGCAGAAGAGAGAGTCTGGGCAACGGTTAGACCTCTCCTGAGCCTGTTGATGATGGTGGTCTTGTGAACACCGACCTCCTCCGCCCACGCCTCTACCGGGAGAGTGGACCCCCTGTAGGTCAAACAGAGTCGGCCATCCTCATCTGCCGTGGTGTGCGGCACTGACTTACCATATCCAGGCTTTACCTTCTTCACCGGAGCGGTGAAGGCCTCCTCAACTGACTTGCCCCTCCTGAGTCTGCTGATCAGTGTGGGCATCCCGATGTTCAGGATCTTCGACCATTCCTCGATGGTGTTCTTTTGACCGTCGTGCTTGATTACCGTTTCTTTGTTGAACGTAGACATACCTATCCTCCTTTGGATGTAAGTTCTTCTCTCAATGTTCTTATACCGGAAGAAGCTAGGCGATTTTCTTGAGCTGGTAGGGCTTGAAGTTGTCTCGTTCCCAAGGCGGGATCTTGGTTCCCCACATCCGATAGCGGAGGAACAGGTACAGCTTGCGTATCATTGGTCTCCTCGTTCTCTCTCGTGCTCGACGTAGAGCTGATTCAATATCGGCTCGAGTCTCCACAACTCTTCGTTCTCGTGTTTATAGTCAGGTCTCCACTTGCCAGGATCCTTCATCCTGAACCGGAGGGCATTCTCGTCTATGAGGTGGAGGATCTCATGGTAGAAGGCAGACTTCTCAATGGATCCTTTCCAGTGAACGATGATGGACTTTCTCTTCTGTATGCCGGCCTTCCCTTCGACTGCCCATCCGAGTCCCATGAGGGATATGGGCTCCTGTCTGAACTCTATGGTACATCCCGACAGGGCGCGCATGATCTCTTCGAAATTGGCTATGTTGGTTCTCCTCGGGAAGTTCTTGAGCAGGAGGAACAGGGCGTTCTTTATCATCGGCCTCTTGATGACATCTATCCCGTTGGTCCAGACGTAGGCCGGGTAGTCCTCCAGCATGAAGTCCCACCCTCTGGAGTACTGGACCAGTACACCGGCGATGCTGATTCCGATCAGGGCCGATAGCACGAATAGCATAATCAGGATCTCGGCTATCTTCCACTCCTGCGGGGTCAAGACAGCGGCTACGGTTGCAGCCACGGCTATGAGGATTGTGGCACCGAACCACCAGATGTCTCTCCACGGGATGTATCGTTTCTTCTTAGTCATCTCTTTGGCCTCTTCTTCGCGCTGATCCTATCCATGTACTCCTGGTAGCATTTGTCGCATAGAATGATACCAAAAGGGAAGAGCTTGGTGGCAACTGCCCTCTTGCAACTATGGCATATGTGAACTACCTCTCCCAAACGTCAGTCTACCTCCAGCGATAGAAGCTCGTGGTAGGTGCTGAGGACCTTGTCCACGTAGCCATTACGGCCAGGGTCCCTGTCCTTGACGAGATCCCAGTCCACCTTGCTAGGCCCGCGATTGTACGCTGCGAGGGCGGTGTCGAGATCCCCGTACCACTCCTCGTAGAACCCGAGAACCGTGAGACCGCACTTGATGTTGGTCTCCATGTCGAACAGCGACTTCTCTACCTTCAGGATCTCCGCCCAGCTCGGCATGAGCTGCATAAGGCCTTTCGCCCCGACCTTCGATACCGCCTTGGGGTTGAAGTGTGACTCCCTGTACATGATGGCCATGATGAGCTCGGGGTCTCGGCTGTACTCCTTGGAGTACTTGACGATTGACCTGGACAGCCGCTTGCCGAAGCTGAGGTCTATCTTCTTCAGGTACATGATCTTGAGCAGGACAACCGTCTCCTCGTGATTGTTGGACACACTGTTCCGGATCACAGATAGTGTGGAGATCACCTGCTTATTCTGTGCAGCGGTTTTGCTACCTTGATGCACGCTGAACAGCACCAGCATACCGAGGGTCAACAGCACTGGTATCGATACCAGCATTATCAGTGCCGGTTTGCCGATAGAGATGATCTTGACCGGCTCAGGCAGTGGGTTCTCCACCGGTTGTAATTTCTTCGCAGCAGTCATCGGTTATTTCCTCCGTATAATTTTGCACGAACAATCGGGCGTCTGCCACATCTTTGATCTCCTGGGAGGTCCATTCCTCACGCTCTATGCCGACCAGGCATAGGAGATTCCTGATGTGCTTAACCGCTGATTTGATCTCCTTCATCGCTTCCCTCGAATCCTTTGAGGAAGTGGAAGACGTCCCCGATGTCTGGAGACTCGTAACAATCCCTTGGGAAAGCGCTCATGAACTGTTGGCCGTAGCCTTTCGTGTTGATTCTGACGTCCAAGACGACTGCTGCTCCATAATCGGTTTCAGACCTTATGAGTCTTCCAACTCCCTGTTTCATAGAGATTAGCGCTCTGGGTATAGAATACTCGAAGAACGACCTTGAGCCCAGGTGCTTGTTCATGTGGTGCAACACAGGATCGTCTGGCGGTATGAAGGGGAGCTTGTCGATAACCAGGCAGCTAAGCGCCTTTCCGGGGATGTCCACACCCTGCCAGAAGGATGCTGTGGCCAAGATGACGGCGTTCTGTCCATCCGCCTTCTTGAACCTGTCTATGATCTTGCTCTTGGGCAGTTCACCTTGCATGAGGATATCGAACCCCGGGAGCCGGAGCTTGGACCTGACCTCCCTCATGTTGCGGTAGGACGTGCAAAGGAGCATGGTCCGGCCGCCGATCTTGTGAGCTATCTCCTGGACGACGTTAGCCACCTCATCGGACCACCCTCTGTCCCTGGGGTCAGGGAACGGATGATCAGGGACCACCGCAAGAACCCTCGAGGAGTCGAATGGTGTCGGGGTGATCATCGAAGAGTACTCCGAAGGTTCGAGACCAAACTGGTCAGCCACGAAGTCGAAGTTGTTGTTTGTGGCCAGGGTTGCGGAGGTGGCTACGAGGGTTTTGCTGTCCAGAATCTCTTCCCTGAAGAACCCCTGAACGTCTATCATCTTCCCGCACAGGGAGGAATCACCTGCCGCGCCTTTCTCGGTGTAGTACACGAGCCCGCCGGGCAGTTCCCCATCGAGGCCGAGACAAGCCACTTCGATGGTGGCTGCATGTTCCCGACACTTCTTGGATCGGGCTGTCCACTTCTTCTGTTGGACCCTCATCGCCCCTGCCGTCTTACCGGAAGTCCCGGAGATATTCTTCTCGAGATTCCTGGCGGCCTTCATATACACCCCAGCGGCATCCTTGAGAGCCTGAATCAGGCCGAAGTCGGGACCCAGAGGACGGTCGATGATCTTCTCCCTTCGGGCACCTATCTCGGCGAAGAACAGGTCGGCTGCCTCACCGGCCCTGATTTTGACGCTCACTCCTCCGATGTTGCTCAGAGACGAGAGGTTAGCCAATGCCCATCCAACGCTTCTGCGATTGACCTGGAACCCCATGAAGTCTCTGGCGATGTCTACGGCTTCATGGGCTTCGTCCATCACCAAGACCTCATGGTCCGGGAGCAGCTTGACGAACTCCTCGGTACCGGACCGCACCACGAAGTCACTGTACAGGTAGTGGTAGTTGGTCACGATGATGTGGGGCGGATTATCCTCCTTCCTGGCATTGTAGAGGAAGCACTTGCCCGCCCTCTTGTACTCGCAACTCTCCTTGATGCACTCATCTGTCTTGCAGCACACCTCTGACCATTGAGATTGGGGGTACTCGACATCCATATCGCTCTTGTCCCCAGTCTCCGTCTTCTGAGACCAGGCCAGTATGTCTGCCAACCACCTAGGGTAGTTCTCGTAGCTTTCCAGCATAGAGTCCAGCTTGGACTGGCACAGGTAGTTCCCCACACCTTTCATGAGGGAGAACTCGAGCTCGGGGAGCGGCTTGTCTTTGTACATGCGTCCTTTCAGGATCTCCCTGACGGACGGCAAATCTTTATTGATGAGCTGCTCCTGCAGGGTGATGTTGGCAGTGACTACCACCACCGGTCCGAACCCCTCCATCGCGTAGAGCGCAGAAGGGATCAGGTAGGCCTGTCCTTTCCCTGTTCCAGTGACCCCCTCAACTAGAAGGTGCTTGCCGCTGGCTATGGAAGCAGCCACGTTCTCAGACATAGCTATCTGCCCGGGCCTCGGACGGTAGCCTTCAAGCTTCTCTGCTACCCACGTGTCGAATATTTCGGCTATCGAAATCATATCAGTACTCTTTCCCCCAAATGTCTGCATCCATCTTCCCGCCCTCAACGAAGTGGACGACATTTTTTATCCGGAAGTGTCTTCCGTCCTCCAAAGCCACAGCTTCACCTATTTTTGGTATTTCTCGAACCTTGTATGTCCCAACAAGGTGAGGATCTTTATCGCAATCCTTCCACAGCCGTATTTCGATAGCCTGGTTCATCTCGTGTCCTCTATTTCTGGGTAAAGTATCTCGTAGGCCTTCTCGTACCTTTTGGACAAGCTCTCTGGTATATTCTCTTTTCTATTTAGGTGATCGACGACGTCGTAGTACTTTACCAACCTACCAAGCTTGTTCTTGGCTGCGCGGTCTATGAAGTCCATGTACTCCTCTCCCTTTCTCCTGGTTACCGCGTCGACCGCTTCCACAATCTCCTCTGTGAATCCGAACTCACGGAGCTCTTCTAGAGTGACCGGGGTGTCCTCCACGATGTCGTGCAGCGCGGCCACGATCTTCATCTCGATTGTGTGACAACCCTCCATGACGCTGAGGACATGGAGAATGTAGGGGTGACCAGCCTTATCGACCTGGCCCCTGTGAGACTCAGCCGCAAGAATGATAGCGGCGGTCAAATGTTCGTGCATATTTCCCTCCTTGTAACCTGCCCATCGCTGCCGCCCGCCCTGAGGAGAGCGGCAGAGTGGAGAGGCCACTTGTCAAACTATCTTTGTGCGCAGCACAGTGACATTTTCACCAGATAACTCGTCCACTATTCTGGTGCGGTAGGCCTCCGGTTTGTACAACCTGGGTATAGTGAATTTGAAGATGACGTCCGTTTTCCTGCAGGTGAATGACCCTTCCTCGTTAGAGAACAGCTCAGTTCCCCAACCCTGCATGCTAACGTTCTCAAATCCCCCCAAGGCTATAGAAGCTTCACACTCTTGGTAGGCAGGTACCTCAACGAAAACGTACCTGTGCACTAGTCTGGGAAACAGAGAGATTACGGTTACCGAGATAATGCTACCAAGTAAGAGGCCGGCTGCGAACCACATCACGGTCATCTCCATTCAGTTGAGTCCGGCGACCTCGCCCGCCAGAGACTCGAGCTCGAGACGACGGTGGTCATCCACGTCATCGCTCTTGGCGAACCAGGAGATGGCATTGGAGAAGCGCCACTTGGTGTTGCCCGGAGGGAGCTCCTCGACGCCGCCCATGTTGAAGACCTCGACGATCTTGTCCATCTCGCTCTTGTTGATCTTGCTGTTCTTCCGGAGCTCCTCGAGGGCCTCCTTGAGGTTGACCTTCTCCTCGCTGCAGGCCTTCAGCCTGTCCAGGTTCTCCTTCACCTTCTCGGGCTTGAACTGGGCCTCGACCACGTCCCTGGTCAGGGAGGCCAGGGCCTCGTTGTCCAGCCTGTGGGTCTCGTCGCTGGCCTCTACATCGTCAGGGATGCGGCTGCCGAGATGCACCTTCCTGAGGGCCTCGGTGCCTGTCATACCGTTCAGGCACGTCAGGCGGATGAACACCTGCCTGAGGCTGAACGCGCCGTCTCCGAAGTCGGAGTTTGACATGGCCATACCGACGATCATCGGCTCGCCGGGGAAGGGCTCCACGATATCTGTGAGGCCAACCTGGATGGCAAACTTGGTGTCCATGCATCTAGACCACGTCGGCACGGCGTTGAACTTCTGGACCGACTCGATGAAGGCCTCGACGCACAGCGGGGTGTCCAGCCGGCGGTACTTGTCGCTCAGGAACCCCCTGACTTCTCCTCCGACCGTGCGGATGAGGTGCCTGGAGGCGTCTCGATGCCCGTAGAGGGTGTTCAGGTTGTGGACCAACAGGTCACGTCCCCAGTTGGTGCTGGAGAGGGTATCCACGAACTTCCTCTGGAGGCCGACCTTCTCCGTACACTGCTGCATGGCGTGCCGGTGGAGGTTGAATCCCACCTGATCCCCCTTGAAGGGGAACCCCATCTGCACCCTCTCGGCCACAGGAGCGTGGCTGTAGACGATTTCTGTGGTCGGTGCGAGGTAATCCTTGGGTTGGGACTCTTGGACCCTCTGTAGGGCCTCCTGGGCGTTCTCACGGCCATTGTTGATGAGTTCCTGGAGCTTATTTCTTGCTGTCTGACTCATGGCGATCTTCCTTCCTAGAATTGTTCGATGTCTAACTTTCCCTTGGGGGTCTGGGAGTAGCTCAAAGAGACTTCAACCTCCCGACCTCCCATGTTCCTGGCTGAGCGCATGGCATCCACGTTGCTCCTCTGCAAGTGAGAGGCCATGCCGACGTTTGGGTTCCCCACCCTGAGTACTGCCCCGGGTCCGGGGATGTAGTTCTGTCTGCATCTCCCGTTCTCGAGGTTGTTGGTGTCATAGACGGCTGACTTGGACAGGACGTGACGCATGTTCAGCTTGCTCAGGTAGTGCTTCAGTGGCAGCCCCTCTTCATAGGCGACCTTGTATTCGCCCGGGGCGTATCCCTGTACTCCTGAGATGATGAACACAACAGCTGATGGATCCGTGGCCTCTTTGCTGGCCTCGTTCTGAACCCCCAAAAAGGGGGGTGGTACGAATTCGTCTGGCGGCTTCTTTTTCTTGGGTTTCTCCTCCTCTTCTTCGCTTTTCCACGGTATGTTCAGTGGGTTGATCAACTGCCATCTCCCCTGAAGAGCCACATCGGGTCCTTCTCCCCCCTGAGGACGTAGATGACGTCCAGGATGGCTTTGAACCTGGGGTTCTTCGGGTAGTACTCATGGAGGTGAGTGACCTCCTTCTGGATGATCTTGCACCTCTCCTTGACATCCTTGGTCAGGGGGAAGTCCGCAGGGTCCTTCGGGATGTAGTTCACCTTGTTCCTGGACCCGGCCTTGGATTTGCCTATCTTCATCCTACCGGACTTCTTCTTTTTCTTCTCCTCTTTGACCTCTTTCTCTGCAGCGGCCGTGGGCTTGCCTTTGACCTTGGATAGGACCTTGTTCTGCTTCCTCTTCGGCAGGGAGGACACCTGGGACCCCACCCGGGTGCTGATCCCGCCCTTTTTGGCCGGCTTCTTGGCGGCCTTCTTCACCTGAGCGGTGCCGGACTTGAGGATCTTCTCGATCTCCTTGATCTTCCTGGCGGTCAGCCCCACGGCCTCCTTGATCTCCTCCGTGGTGGCGTCATGCTTCATCAGACGCTCCACGGCGTTGACCTGCTCCTCTTTGGTGAGAGGCTCCCGGTTCTCGTTGGCCGTAAAGGAGATGATGAGCGCTTCTTTGTAGGTCACCTGACCGAGGTCAACTACGTCTATCTCGGTCAGGCCGCATTTCCTGGCAGCTCTGAATCTCCTCTCTCCGTCGATGACGGATGGCTTCTCGTCGTTGTCTATCCTCCCCATGATTATAGGGGCGACCATCCCCGTCTCTAGGATGGACTCTATCATCTCGATGGGGGGATCTGTGTCCTGTCTCGCGTTGAAGTTCCGTTTGATCTTGACGTCACGTAGGGGTATCGTCTCCACTTTCATCCTCCTCGATGGTGACAACCCAAGGTTGTCCGTCTTTGAAATCGATATACCTGGGGACTGGTTCCCCCAGTATTGGCCTCACGAACTTCATTGGGCCTTTAGGCCTTTCTGGGTCTGCATCAGGATGCAGAAAGACATGGAGGGGATTGGGGACCCACACGGAGCCATCCTCCTTGGAGAAGATGGTGGATGTCCCGAAGGTCTGTAGGGACTTGGCGGCTATGGTACCGAGAAACATGATGGCCGCAGCCACTACCTGCTCGTCCTTGGACTCGAGCATGTCCATGTGGAAATCAACGGCTTCTTCTTCTTCTTCAGTCACTTTGAACCCCTCGACCAGGTAATCATGGCGTCGTCGTAATCATCCACTGCTTTCCTGAGATTGCCCACCAGCTCTGCTGCTTGTGACAGGGACGCAGGTGATATGTCTTTGCCGGTGGTAAAGTCTCTGCCTCCTGTCAACAGTCTTACCAGGGCAGCCAGTCTGCCTGCGCATTCCAAAGCTCTCTTCTTATCCTTGTTCATGGAACCTCCTTGGTGTATTCGCAGCTCGCTGCTACTCCACTCTGAAGCACAAACCCTTTCTCGGTATGTCCACCGACGGCGGTCGGTACCCATCCTGCATCGATCATGCACATCCACTGCTCGTAGGTAGCCGTCTCGTACCCAAATGCGCTCGCGCCCGTATCAGCGAGCCACCTCGCCAGTTTTTCTGGCGTGTCGAAGACAGGGCTGATTGGAGATCCTTCTGACACGGTCTCCCATATCTGCCATCCCTCACCTGCTGGGGGCTCTTCAGGTTCCCAGAGCTCGTATGCTTCTTTAGCTCCTTTTTTGGTCCAGACGTTACCATCACCTTTACAGGTCTCACAGAGACCCCAAACCCCCTCCCTCTCTGCCCTGGCTCGTACGCAGACGTATTGGTCGGCACCACTGAATAAGGATGTCGACCTCTGTGACCACTCGTTCACCTGCTCTGCCGTTATCTTGGGCGGTGGCTCGATCTTCTTCCAGCCGTCCTCCCTGGTCCACATGTGCGTGAAGTCCTTCAGGCAGTTATGCTCGATGAGGGCGTCGACCTCGTGCTGGGTGATGTTGTAGCACCACTTGCGGCCAGTATTTGCGAAGTCGTACCAGTCGTCCGAGATCTGCTTCGTCTCCGGATTGTACCCGGACCCGTCGCAGTAGGGACATCTTTTGCAGTGTTCATAATGCGGATTGATGAACCCTTTCCAGACTTCTCTCAGAGGCCAATCGAAGTCGGGCGCGACCCTCTTTACTTCTCTTCCCATATTCTCCTCCTGGTGTTTCCACAGACTAAATCCTGGAGAGGTTTTAGTCAACGGTTGTTTTTGTCGAATGGTTGGACTAAAATGAAGACGTTATGATGAAGCTGAGCGGCAAGCGATTCGACTTTGAAGATAAGGCGAGTGATTCTACTTTGCTTGTACCAAAAACTGACGTAAATTTGAAGTCATCCAGACAGGTCATCAAGTTCTCTACACACGAGCTCAAGATCCTCTCGAAGTTCCGTAAGGAAGTCAACAAGGTGAGAGAGAAGGAAGGGAAGAAGGTCCTTAGCCTGTCCGACCTCGTCCGGCTCATAGTCCTGGATTTCATTGCCAGTTTGAAGAGTCCATTCTACTTCGTGGACCTCGACGGGACCCTCGAAAAGTGTAAAAATGACCCTCGAAAGTACGTGTAATTATTAACGAATTCGTTTACCACGTGGCATAAAATTTCCTTAATGATTACTACGGGTTGCAGAGGCAACTTTTACGCTTAGACCACTGCCGCAAGGAGGGTATGTCGGCAGTGGTCCGGCGGCCGGGACAACCGCCTACCTTATATCCTGGGTGCGTAAGCTCGAGGGCCTTCGATCTTCTTGGTCTTCAGCTTCACCGCCGGCGTCTTGGTAAGCCGACCTTCGAAGCCGTGAGGGCACTTGTCTATCTTGGACGTGGTATTGCCCTGGATGTTCTGTTCCAGGACCACGTTGGCGATCTTCTCCAGCTCCTCGAGGAAGGCTGGGAGGAGGTCATGCAGGTCCATTGCTACAGGGCCAGCTGATCCGAGGCATCCAAGCCAACCAGGGCAAGGGCGCTGACTGCGACGGGCAGAGCGCGCTCGAACTGAATGCCGACGTTCTCCTGGATGATCGTACCCTGGGAGTCGGTGGCGATGGTGTGGTTCGGGATGTAGCAGGACTCCATGTACACCGCTCCGACCGTGTCCTCGTTGGAGTCACGGAAGTAGGCCATCATCCCAATCGGCTGATTGAAGAGATCAGAGGCCAGATTGATGTACATGTTCTCGTAGCCCGGCGGGATCTTCACGTTGTGCGCGTTGGCCACGGTTAGAGCCCCGAGGTTGTTCGCCCCGATGACACTCGGCACCAGAGTGGGCGGGAACAGGTCCTGGTAGTATGCATACAGGACGCGGAGCAGAGAGGGGCCGTGGTAGAGCACGCGGCTCAGACCAACCTGGCCCACCGTCCGACCACTGATGAAGAAGGACCGTTCGGACCCGATCTCAAAGATCCGGTTGAACTGCCGGGTGTGACTGAGATTGAAGTTCTGCACAATCCCGATGGGGAAGACGATGTCGTCACCTGCTCCCTCGGCCAGGCCGGCTCCCACGAACGTCTGGTTTCCGATGTTGGCTAGACGGGGCGGACCTGCGGCGAGCAAGGTGAAGTTCCCCGAAAGAAATTGCAACCGTTACGAGGGCTGTTTAGACCCTCCCAGGAGTTTCCTCCTGGTGTCGGACTATATCTTCTCCCCGAAGGGAGCCGGGCACTCGTGGGGCCGCTTATTGCTTACGCTGCTCACAGCCCTAGTCTCTGAACCTTCCGCAGTACTACGTGCGCTTCCTACGGCTTGGCTGCTGATTCCCACCACCTCAACGTGCTGAGGGTCCCAGCAATTCACCCGGTGCACCTGCATGATTACTCCTGCAGGGGGCCAAATTGACCGTCTACCAACCCCGCTTGAACATAGTTCGTATACGGAGCCCACTGAGATAATCTAGCCATGTTTCCTAACCTCCTGTCTCTGGTTATGGACTTCCAGGATGGTGGAGCACATCTCCAGGAGATCGTCAACGGACATGTTGCTCTTCATCTCGTTTACCACTCTACAACAAAGAACCACGTTGTCCTTCGTGTACCCTTTACGGGAATCGACCCTGTCTATACTCACCGCTTCAGGTTTTCTTCGCCCGTCGAATGTCATTTTACGACTTGTGTAGTGGCACAGCCCCTTCTGTCTGTACCACAACCGGACCAGGAACTCTTTGGTAAGATCGAAATCCATACCTGCGTTCCTGGCCCTTGTTCTGGACGCACCCAGAAGGCTCATGAGCCTATGGGAGGGAGACTTACCGAGTCTGCGCTTGTCGTATTCAAGGCGGCACTCTTTACAGTAAGTATCAACATCCTTCCCTTTTCCGTAGTACTCCTCAAGGGGTTTGATGAACCCACACTCTCGACAGATGCGGGCCCCGTCCAGCTCGGAGTCGATCTCCTTCATCTTCTTGGCTTTGGCCGCCCTAAACCTGAGCTCTTCGGCCTTCTCGACTCCAACTACCTTTTCCCGCCTACGCTGTTGGGACTCCAGGGCGCTGGCCTTGGCGCACGGCTTACAGTAGCCGGCAGGTTTACCCTTCCTGAAGTAGAACTCCCGGAAGGGTTTGTGCTCCTCACAATGAGGGCACCACCTGGTCTGGTCCGCAGAAGACATTCGACTATGTCACGATCCCGAGCGTGATGGGATCCGCTGTGACGCCGTCCGACGAGACAGTACACACCGCAGCGTCACCATTTGCCATGCCGGTCAGGTCGGTGACCTCGAGAGGAAGAGCGGTGTCGGTGATGGCACCGTTGACTTCCTGCGCGATCCCGCCGACTGAGACCACGAAGCCTTCGCCGACGCCCCCCGACAGAGACGCCTGAGCGGTCACGACCGGAACACCTGCGCCACCGGAGACGACCTGGACCAAGCGCGCCGCATCGGCATCACCGTCGATGGCCACCTTGACGGCGTCTGCGTCGTCCGAGGCACCACCCTTGTCGATCTCGATGTCGGTTCCAGACACGGCGATGGCCAGACCACCACCGGCGCTGTCCACGATCTCGACCGTGATGCTGTTGCCGGGCTCGCCGGGACGATTGGCGGTGAACGCCAGCTCCGCAGTACCGGTGCCGACCGACAGCGTAGCCTTGGTCTGGCTCTGCAGGAGCTCGGTGCCTGTGATGGCGACATCGACAGGGAGGCCGGCGATGGAAATCGCAGTACCGCCTGTTGCGAAGTCGACGGTCGGGAATCCTGTGCGACCTTCCAGACGCCCGAATGCGGACTCGGTGTCGTCGCGAAGGTCAGCGACCTCTCCTGCTACGCCGCCCTTGCCGAGCCGGACAAGGTGAGGCTTGTTGGGGCCTTCATTGCTGAATGAGCGTGATCCTGATGACATTGTGTTCTCCTCTTCTTATTGTAGTCTAGTGAGTATTGCCTTCATACGGGCAGCTACTCGCTCCCCGCCCGACATCTTCTTGTTTACCAGCTTTTCGAGAACGGTGATGGCCTCCTCCACGTTCTGAATAGGCTCGTGTCCGTACCCGTGGGACTTCTTGGTCCGTAGTTGGAGATTCTCTATCCGGTTGTCGTCCCTGGTCCCGTTGATGTGGTGCACGACCTCGTCCGCAGTAAGGTATCGTCCTACGTGCTCCTCCATCACCAGCCGGTGCTCCAGGACGTAACCATCTTTGTCGGCATTTGGGTGCCCCTTGCACATCTTCTTGAGATACCCGCGCTGATAGGTGCGATAACCCTTTGGGAGACGTCCCCTGTTCTTTTTCTCCCTGAGCTTGTTCCCGTCCTCGTCGATGATCCCAGCTTGGCGCTGGATTGCATGCTTGTTGCACATCCACCGATTCACAGGGCGTCTCTCGCAGCCAGGGACCTTGCACTCGGCGGCCTTCGGGTACGAAGCTAAGGATTTTCCGGAGTCCGCCTCCGGGACCTTTACTCCGACATCCTCGCCCTTCTTCCATCTCTGCCAATGAGCAGAACAGAGGCCTCGCCCTACTGGACGACTCCCGCATTCTGGAACTATGCACCTGGCTCCAGGGCCGTAAGAGCGCACCCTTTTCGGTGGGCGAAGCTCCTCTCCGGTCTCTACATCTATTTGACCTCTGCGGGTCGCCATGTAGTGATTGAAGCAAAACCCCTTCGCCCCCTTCTTCGTAGTGTTTGTACACCCTTCGAACCTGCATTCCGGCCACTCTGTTCTCTTCGGTCTTCCTTTTTTCATGAGGTAACCTCCTTTTCGGTTACCTCACTTATAACTAACTTTGGACTAAACTACAAGTACGAGTCTCACGTAATTGCATGGATATGGAACGTCCAAAGTGATGTCGATCAACACCGTGTCCGGGTTGTCAGCGTCCTGGATGATGTTGTTCACATCCGCCCCGATGACCACATTGTTCTCCCTGAGGAACGACCCCAGGCCCTCAACCACCGTGCTGAGGTTGTCCAGGAAGGGCTGTGTGATGTTGGACCGTCCAATGAAGGTCCGCAGACCCTTGCGGTAGAACTTCGCACAGTAGTCGACCACCTTCGTGATGGACAGCTCTCGGGTCTCGATACTGGTGAGGTCCGTGGAGAGCTGGTGGCGACAGATGACCGGGGCACCATCCTCGTCCTGGACCAGAATGTATGTACCACCGGCCGCCATCACGTTCATCTGGCGGTTGGTGAACTTGTCGTTCGACCCCACTACCCTGGTCAGGCCGGTGATCGGGAAGTTGGTGAACCCCTGCTGCGGAGGCTGCTGGCCAACCATGCCCGAGATACAGGCTGTGGCGTAGTACCCCTCCACGAGCTGCTCGAGCCCGGTGACGTTGATCCCACACTGATCAGGGTGGACGTAGTACATCCTCCGGTCACCGTAGGTCTGAGCAACACCCTGGATAGTCTCGGCGATGGCCTGATAGTCAGGCTTGGTTGTGCCCGAGACCAGGAGCTCGTCACCACGGATGTACAGAGACCAGTCGTCGCTGATGATCCCAGTGGGGAGCGTAGTCTCGCTGAAGAACGAGTCGGAGTTTCCATCCCCAGTCGCGAAGGTGGTCCGCAGAGTGATTGTCGTACCCCCTGTCACCTTCTGGACCAGGTAGTACTTGTCGTCGGTCCCCAGGTCGATATAGACCTCGTTCTCGATTGCTCCCGTGGTCGGGTTGATGTCCAGATTGGGATCGATACCCGCTGCGATGAGGGCCGGAGCCACGTTCACATCCACGGTGAGCTCGTTCGAGGTCGGGGTGGAGTTCGCATCGGTTCCAGATGCCAGAAGGTCCGGGGAAGCCCGGTCCGGGATCTCCGGGTTGAAGAAGTAGATGCGCTCACCCTTCTGCTCGGGCTCGCTCATGAAGTTCACGTGGGTCTGGAAGGTCTGATGCACCACCGGGTTCTGCGAGGCGGTACAGATGGCGTAGACCTCCTTGCTCTCCAGGTACTCCGCGCAGGTGGCATATCCTGCCGGGGTGCCGTCCGGTGCATCCGCAGAGACCTCAGGGACGCCGATGGATGCCACTGTCACGCCGGGGGCGTTGAGCAGTTGCAGGTAGAGCATCAAGGCACCGGGGTTGTCGGTGCTGATGGGATCTGCAACCTCTCCGACCGTCGATGTGTCATCCACGGTGAGCAGGCTCGGCTCATCGGCGTCCGGGCTCAGATCGAGACGCAGTGCCTTGTAGGCGATGTACGTGTCCGCGAACCCGCCGGCGAACGGATCACCGGTCAGGCCGTCACGCAGGATCTGGCTCTGTAGAACGATGTTACCACTGACGTCGATAGCCATATCAGGGGCAGGCCTGCCGCCGCCAGTAACGCTAGTATCGTCCGTAAAACCGAGAATAGAATTCGCAGAACCATCTGTCACCTCGATTTCGGAAGCCTCCCCGACCTTGTTGCTCTCCAGCTTCAGGTACGGGGGAGAGTCGGAGGTGGCCTCGGCGATGTTGGTTGTGAGCTCGTTGATCTTGTCGAGGACATGCTGCAGGGAGGTCCCGCCATCATCCTCGTCGGCCACGAAGGTCACGTCATACTCTGTCGGGTTGTTGTCCAGAGACCACTTGAAGTTGGTACCGTCCAGGTCGGTATCCGTACCGTTGTAGGTACCGATGGCCAGGTTGGGAACGGAATCCGTGGCGGTGATATCGATCTCTGCTGTGAGACCAACGTTCTCTCCACGGGTTCGGATGGCGAAGTAGGTCCCTGTAGCGGACTCCACACCTGTGCTGAGTGCGGAGTAGGCCTCGGTCCAGAGTGCCTGAGAGTTCCAGTCAGCGATGGCGGCTGACAAGGTGCCGTGGGCGGCGGCCCAGGTAATGGTCTCCGCCGCCTTGGCCGTACCCTTGAACTCCGGGGTATAGGTGATGGTCTCAGCATTGACCGTGGCGCTGAAGGCAAGGGCCCCAACCGCGAACGCCGGGGTACCGGGCAGGTACCTGATGTTCTCACCGACGTCGGTGCTGGCCAGGGTCATACCCAGGTTCATGCCGGCCGTCTCTGCGGAGTAGGTGATCCCCGCCCCGGAGCCGGTGTTGTCCGCCTTGGTGCGCAGACCAAGGTAGGTACCCGTCGAGTGCTCGTCACCGACGTCGTTTGCCGGGTAGGCCTCGAAGTTGGTCGCTGCAGCATTGATTCCGGCGATGGCTGCGGCAAGGTCTGCCCAACCCGCCCCGGAGCTGATGGTCTCAGTGGTCTGAGCCACACCATCGATGGTGACATCGCAGTCGAAGCTCTCGCTGGCCCCAATCGGGTAGGTACCGGTCGAGGCACCCACGATGTAGGCGACCGAGGCGGCAGATGTCTGCTGGGTTCCGGTCTGTGCTGCCGCCGTGCTTGCCGACGGAGCCGGGTAGGAGAGCCCGTTGGCCCTGACCCAGAAGTACTTGGGAGCAAACGGCACGTTGGCCGTCATGATGTTCTGCTCGACCTCCATGGTCAGGCGGCTGGTAGTCACCGACACCACTTCCCCGATGTCCACACCCTCGGCCACGACCGTGTCGCCAGCCAAGATACTGTAGGAGGTGAAGTCCACAGCCGAGGCGGCAGGGGTGTCACCAGCGCTGAGCAGCTTCTGAGTGGTACCCTGGTAGAACTCGATGCGGGGGCTAAGCAAATCGCTGTCCCCATCGTCGATGGCGTAGAACCCGGCACCGACAGCCAGCTCGGGCTCGGCGGCGCTGAATCCGAGGCCATCGGCCACAGCGTTGGCTGTGCCAGTCTCACGCACGACCACGGACGCACGGGCTCCGTACCTGGTGGACTGCAGAGCCAGCTTGCCAGCGTCCCCACCGACACCGGTGATCTCCTGGCCGTCGAAGGCGACCCCAGGGACAACGGCGTTGATCTGGGCTATGACCTCGGAGATGGTGAGGGTCCCGCCCGGGGTAGTGGCCGCGAAGGTGATGGTGACATCAGCAGACGTCGGCAGGGTCCCAGCAGTCGGAGGCAGCGCAGTATGGCTGTCCTTCTGGAAGATGAGGGTCCTGCCATCGATGTCGAACCCAGCGGGCTGCCCGGTGCCCATCACGTAGGGCTGGGTGGACGTGTTGATGTTCGCCAGGAAAGCCTGAGTCTGGCTGAGCTCGTTCAGGGCTCCTCCAAAGTTGAAGAAGGTCCTGATGCTGTCTTCCTGGATGTCCACCTCATCGATGTTCCCTCGCGGAGAGGGGAACGATGACTGGCTGACGGTGACCTCGAACTGCACGTAGAGGTCTGTCAGCTTGGCATCACTGTTCACAGTCCCGTCGCTGTTGGTCACCTCGATCACTTCGAAGAACGGAGCGACACTGCAGGGGACCAGGGTCGGGGTCACAATCGTGGGGGATGTCGACTGGAACTCCTGGATTACTTCTGTTCCCGGCCTTGCGAGCTCAGTAGCCATCTTAGCACTCCTCTTTACGTGGGATATGATTCCTCATCCACTTCTTGTTCAAAAGATACCTCGGGCGGCTCTGTCACCAATGGTTGTGATGTAACGACCCGTCCCCTCACTCGAGGGGGTCTAACTTGGTTAAGCCTCCCGGCGCTGTACATCGATTGAGCCTTGTTGACCTTGAGGGTCAGCTCGAGCTTCCTCCAGACCTGGGTGTCCAGGCTCCGAATGATCCACTGGGGTTGCCAGAAGAACGGCACCGTGACTACCACACCGATGAGCTCGTCCACGGCCAGCGGGCCGACGTAGGCGGACGCCGGAGACTCTTCGCTGATTCCATGGTTCTGCGCCACCTTGTGGATGCCATCGATCTTGCACATGATCCTGTGGAACACGTTCGTGTAGAACGAGGCGTTCCACGCCATTACCCTGGCGAAGTTGCCGGACTTGGACATGCAATGGTAAGCCATAGTCGAGGAGACCAGGTCTGTGTGCTTCCGCTCCCCGGTACTGAAGGTAGTATGCTGGTGTTGGTCGAGGCTGATGTTACCCCACTGCGACTTTCCGAGTATACATACGATATGCGGCAGCTTCTCGATAGCCGATACCTCTGGCTTCTCAGCGGTTATCATGAGCTCGGTCATCTCTTCATTGGGGCTCCACCGAAGACCGCAACCCTCTGGGAACTCCCTGAAGAGGTTCTGCAAGAAGTAGACGAAGATGCGCTGAAGCTGGGTCATGGGGTCGGATCCCATCCCAGGTTCGAACGGCTGGAAAGGCCGCGCTGTTGCTGCGGGGCTGTTCGTCATTTCTTCGCCTTCCTCATACCTTTGGCAGCGGCCTGAGCAGCGAGTTGCTGCTGTTGTCCAATCGCCATTGCCGCGCCCATCGTGGCCACACTACCAAGAGTCCCGGCTACCATCTTGAAGAGCTGGGGGTTCTTTATCAGATTGGGAGCCAGCTTCCTTATGCCGGGCTCTATCCCAGCTGCCAGGGCCATCCCTGCACCCATCCCGACTCCAGAAGCGAGCGCGTTCTTCAGAACCTGCTTCAAGACCGACTGGTTGACAGGAAGACTCTCCTCCTGAGCGATCTTCTCGAGCTCGTCTATGCAGGCATCGAAGTTCATACTTCACCCAGAAGGTTCGGCACGGGGTTTCCGGCTCTCGGAGAGAGTGTCATTGGTCTTGTATACTCCCTCTCCGGAGAGAAATCCTGAGAGATATCAAGGCGGATGGGCACCTTGGACCTGATTTCCCCGGGCGGGATTCTATGTAAGACAAGTTCCTGATGCACAATAGCTCTCAGCTTCTCTGTCGTGGTCAACCTCTCGACATGCCAACGTTTATTCTCAGCCTCTACAATCATATCTTTGGGCTTTATAGGTGGGAAGGCGGAAACCCTGGCGGTAGTATCCTGTTTGGCGCGCTCATTGGGGTCGGTTCTCTGGATAGACTTCGACGAAGGGTCGATCTGGATGTAGATCTTTATCGGGCTCGCAAAGCCCCCAACCCATCTCATGTCGTAGCACGTGCCGCAGTTCTGCATCTTACCACGGCCGATGGTATTTCCTTCTGGACCGACGTCCACGCAGTGGCGGCATTTCTGTCCAAAGGTAAGGGCCGGGTAAAGGAGAGCAACCCTGCCGTTGAACTCCTTGAGCAGAAGGTAGTGCCTCCTCTGGATCTCAAGGGCTATCCTGTCAGGCTTCTCCCTGAGCCACTCCGGACCGAAGTTGCGTTCGGATCCGTCGTCCTTGTTCACGATCTTGAGACGGTAGTAATAGTTCCGCCACTTGTGCAGAAGATGTACGTCAGGGTCGCGAAGGAGGTAGATGTTCTGTAGGGGCCCAGCCAGTTGATGGTAAGGTCCACCGGGCCCATCGACGCTGCGGTAGACGTAGAAGTCGAAACGCGAGAGGATCTCGTCAGAGGTGACAACCTCCCAGAAGATGTCCAGATGGTCGAGGTCGAATGACCTCACCACGAATTTGGTGACTTCGATCAATCATCCACCAAGCAACTGAGAAAGGTCTACTCCCTTGGACTTGGCCCACTCGAAGACTGAGTTTTTGCCAGCTTCGAAACCCTCTTCAAGGCCCATGTTTCTGGCCTTCACGGCTGCATTCTCGGCTACCTCTTCCAGTCTCTGAAGACCGCCTGCGGCTTCCCTACCGAAGGTCTGCGCAGCCAGTCCTCCCAGCCCACCTACAGCCGCCCCGGTGAGTCCGCCGATGGCAGCCCCCCGTGCTGTCTGACCCTCAGGGGCACCGATGGCACCTGCTCCGGCTCCACCGAGACCAACCAACCCAGCTCCTACAGCTGCGGGACTGGTGGCCACCCCTTTGAGCAGCGACTTGATGCCCGACCCTGCAGCTGCTCCCTCTTTACGCAGGGTCGGTGTGCTAGGGACCTGACTCCCTTGGGGAGCGTTCCCAGTCAGTGCTCTGTGGTAGAGGGCCGCGCCGATGAGCGCCCCCTTACGGAGACCCATGAGAGCCCCGCTCCGGATGCCCTCCTGTTTACCGATACCGTACCCCCTGGCCATCTGAAGGTTCTGGATGGTACGTTCCTCCTCAGCTTCTTCACCCCCAACTCGCCTGCCGAGGGCCCGTCCACCGACGGCTCCTCCGGCCAGTCCCAGTCCCGCGCCGATGGCTGCACCAAGCCCGGTCCTGCCGGCCAGTCGACCGATCCCGGCGCCCAGACCTGTACCGAGGGCGCCACCTCCGAGACCTCCGAGGATTCCTCCTCCAATGCCGTACTGGCGCTTCATGAATTCCGGGTCCACTCTCTCACGGGCTTCCTCGAGCGCCTCACGGAGCTCCTCTGGAGTTGCAGCAGTCTTCTCCTTCACAGCTTCCTTGATGGCCTTTACTCCCTTGCCGGCAAGCATACCACCGAGAGCTCCACCGCCGACTGCCCCAGCCCCGTAACCGAGAAGACCAGCCGGTAATCCAAGTCCGGGCCTTTTCAGGGCTCTGGATATCAAAGCGCCGAGACTTTGGCCTGCGGCGGCGCCTGTGATTCCGCCAATGCCAGCTCCGAGGGCTCCGGCGGGCAGTCCAGCGTAGCCCCCTGCCGGGCCCCCTTCTGCTGCTCCTGACATCATCCCACCTACCGTACCGGCAAGAAGGGGCAGGTGCTCCGGCCCAAGAACGACGCCAGACTTCTTCTCTTTCCAAGGCTTGATCGGCCCCTTGTATGGGGGGCCCTGTTCTTGCTTCCCAGGCTTGCCTTGGCGGGCAGCGATGCGGGCCTTCATTTCGGCCGGCATGTCAGGATGATCCCGCTTGAGAGCGCGGTAGATCTCCTTGACCTTCTCCGGGCGGTCCTGCTCTGTGAAAGAGGGCATGTCCTTTTTGGCCAGCTTCTCCTTGATGGGAACCCCGACAGGTCCTTCACCTTTGCCGACGCCCTTTCCCCTGCCTTTGCCCTTCGACTTGATCTTTCCTCCGGGGCATTCCTCGGCAGCCACCTTGCGCATGCCGCACATGCACTTCAGGATGGACCCGGTCTTCACCATGCCTCGCCCACACTGTGGGCAGTTGTCCTCGGGCATAAAGACCCCGGCCAGTTTGGCAAGATCCTCCGCCGGGAGTTTGGAGAGCTCCTCGGAGACTGTGTTCTTGGTCTCAATCTCCCCGGCTTCATTCTTCAGTTCCTCGAAATACTTGTCCAGCATGGTCTTCTCCTAGTAGCCGTAGCCGGGTTGAGGTGTTGGTTGAGATCCCAGCATGTAGGCGCCGAGACCAATCGGCACAGAAGCGCCAATTGCCACGTTCAGTGGGTTGATCTTCCTGCCGCCCTTCCCCATGACCCACTTGCTCTTGCCAGAGACAACTTTCGGGACCCCTCCCAGCTGCCACTGGCTAGTGCCGGTCGCAACGCCCGGCTTCACCCCGAGTCTCTGAGCATAGGTACCGAGTCTCTTCTTCAGGATGCCTGCCCCAGCCTTCAGCCCACGGCCGATACCGAGGCTCCCGAGACCTTTCAAGAGGGCGATTCCGGCATTCTTCTCGATCTCATCCGCCCAGTTGACGTAGAACTCTGCGAGCTCGTTGCTGCCGGCCATCTTCTGGAGGCCGTCGAAGTTGCTTGCGACCTCATAGGCCAGGTCCCAAGGCTCCTTGCCGATCCCATAGGCCAGCTTGACGAACTTGGGGGTGAGAGCTCCGGACTCCCATTCCTCCCGCTCGAGGTCGTAGAGATACTGCACCTCTGCAGTCTTCTCCATTGGAGGTCCGCAGAGGTCGAACAAAGTGTTCAGGTTCTGGACCAGGCTTTCAGAGTTCATGGTACACCTCTACGGGATCCAGTAAAACAGGACCCACTGGCCGTCTTTCTCGATGATCTTGACGATGTTGGCCGTGGCGACTGGCTCATCGTTGATGAACTCCACCATGGCATCGGCAGTCGCAAAGTGTACATGCGCAAGCATGGCTCCTCCTTACCACGGGCCCAAGAGGTTGTTGACGTAGGCGTATTCGGAGTGTAGCCCGTCGCCATCCAACGCCCATTCGATGTTGAGAGCCTGGAGGGCCCTGAGCTTCTTCTGCTCGTAGTTGTTCTTGAACAGCTGAAGAGCAGCCTGGATCATCTGGGGGTTCTCCGTCTGCACGTTGATCCCACCATCCGAGTACGCCAGGTAATTCCTCATGTGGAGGATCATCAGGGACTCGAGAAGGGAGATGACCACCCCACGGATGAAAAGACCCCTCCAGTTTCTCTCCATGAGAGTGTCGAGGTCAGATATCAGAAAGGGTGGGGTCGATGACCAGTCACTGACCGCGTCCAGAATAGCCCATGCAATATGCCTATTGCTGTGGTCCACCCCCTCAGTCAGCCGGTTGAGTTCCGGAAAGTCTCGAAGAAATAACCGTACATCACCGATCAGAGTCCGAGTGTGGGGGCTGTTCAGGATATCCTGTACCCCGGCCACTTACTCCTCCTTCTCCTCTTCCTTCTTCTTGCCACGGCCCCGCCGCTTCGGCTTCTCTTCAACCTTCTCCTCAGGCTTCTCTTCGCTGGCCTCGAGGATCTCGGGAACTTCCTCGGTCGTCTTCTCCTCGACCTTGGGCTCCTCTTTTGGGGCCTCTTCGGGCTTCTCCTCCTGAGGCTCCTCCGCCTTGGTCTCTAGAAGAGCACCGTGAGCGAAGACACCGTTCAAGGGCTTCTCAGCCTTGGGAGGCTTCCTGGCCTTCAGGTAGTCTTCTGGGGGAGTCTCACCGAGGTGAGCCAGGCCGGCGGCGACTTCCTTCATGAGCTTGCGGGGGTTCTTGAGGGCCTCGTCGGGGACACGAACGAAACGACCCGGAGCCACTGAGCGGCCATAGAGGAAGAGGTTCTGTGCCTCCACATCGGTCTCGGGATGGTCTGAAATGTTCCATACCTTCATGCTCTACTCCTCTTCGTCGGGCTCCATGAGTGCGTCGATGATCTCGCCCTTGGTCTTGTAGTCCTCGGGGTCGAGTCCGTATTCCTCTGCGAGCTCGTCCAGCTCCTCACGCTTCATCTTCTTGAGAAGCGCTTCGTCGAGGAACTCGGCATCATGCTCACCGGCGTCATCTTCGCCTTCAGGTTCCTTCTCGGGTTCCTTTTCGGGGGCCTTGGCTGCCACCTTCCCGCCGGCCATCTTGATCAGATCGTCAGCGGTGAGCTCGGCACCGGTCTCCGTGGAGACGACGGAGATCCACATCTCCTCAATGCCTTCACACAGCTTCTCCAGGTTGGCCTTCAGGGCACCCTCGTCGAGCTCGGTGCCACGACGTCCGCGACGGCGGATACGGGTACCATCCTCGAGCAGGAAACCGGTCCTTCTACCGGAACGGAGGACCCGCGCAGTCCTGCTGATCTTCTTGTGGGCCAAGTTCGTTACTAGGATCATGGGAGTCCTCCGGACAATCGAGGTTGAGTCCTGGCCACGGAGGATGGAGGCCTTACCCGCAACCAGGACTCAACCTCAATCAGGTTGGTGTCTCAGTCAGCTTCCCCTAGTACTGCTGCACTGCGGGGAAATGCAACCCGTCATCTACCCTGTTGTTGATGGCACCGAGGTCCTCCTCAGCGCTCGGAATCTTGGCCTCGAACCCGGTGTCGGTGGCCGTGGGGCGAACCGAACCGCGATAGAGCTCGAGCTTCCGGCAGGAGGCGATGTTGATGATGCCGATTGCGATGTCCTCCCAGCTCTGCCAGGTGATGACGTTCGCGATCTTGTCGATGTAGAACTTCGTGTTGTTCAGGATGTAGAACTTCCCGAAGAACTGCGGAGCGGTGAACACGTACACGTTGCCGGTACGCAGGATGTCCGTCTTCACTGTGCGGATCACCTTGCGGCCGAGCAGGGTGTTGTACTTGTACCCGTCCACGACGGTCTCGCTCTGGATGCGGTCACCGAAGTCCTCGACGGTCCACTGGAGCACATCGTCGTGGTCCCCCTCGGTCAGGAGAACGCGCTCGCTGCGCAGACGATTGTTGTCCAGGAGCTTGAAGAGGTTCACGAAGTCCGGGCGCTGGATCGGACGAACGGTGAAGTCCGTACCGTCAGCCGCCAGGGCCAGCTCACCCTTGACCACGGAGACCACCTGCGCGTTGACATTGCCGGCGCGGATGTTGGTGGCGTTGTACTCCACGGTGGTCGTGGTGTTGGTCTCGGTCTGCAGAGCCTGCACACCGGCCTCGATGTGGCGCAGGAACTCGCGGTCCTCGATCTCCTGGATGTCCTTCACCGTGTTGTCCTCGATGACCTTGGTGATGGGCATCTCGTAGGCGAGGAGCTCCTGCTCGGGCTTCTCGAACTTCTCCGAGCTGATGGTGAAGAAGGGGACTTCGGCCTTGGGCGCACGCACGAAGCGGGCGGTAGGCTGGCTGCGGAAGTCAATCGCCATGGCGCGGGACTGGGGTTCCACGTCGACGATCTTCACCAGGGTGTCGTGGTTGGTGCTGCGCTGGCAGTCCGTTCGGGTCACCTGCTCGGGGGGCAGGATGTGACGGCTGAACGCCACTTCGCGCAGTCGGTCACGAATCCACGATCCGCCCAGCTCGGCGGTTTTGTCCTTGCCTTCCTGAGAGTCGAGTCTCTGATTGAAGAGCTCGATTGCTGCTTGTACCATACTCATGACTATTCTCCTTTCTTTCTCACTAGCCGTGGAAGGCGGACACGAACCGCAGCCAGCCGTTGTTGTTGGCCGGCAGGCGGGTCACGTAGCCCACGACAAAGCCGGCACTCTGCTCGGCCAGGCCGCGACGGATGATGCCTGCACCACCGAGGTCGAGGTCGAAGACCGCCAGCTGATCGCCGATGGCCAGACCGGTGGAGTCCATGACCTTGGTCTCGGCCTCGTACATGGTCATGTACAGGATCGGACCCTTGCCAAGGGCCTGGGTCTCGTAGCGGCCCCGTTCCGCGAAGTACGCGAAGGAGGGGACCGTGGCCTCGTCGGTCATGTCGCCCGCATTGTCACCGCCGCGATCCATCTTGTAGGCGGTGTCCAGCTGGAGCCACTCACCCTCGATGAGGGGGCGTACGTTGTCGGGGTTGAGAATCGCCGGCGTAGCCATCTCGAAAGACCGGCGATGGATGTTCTGGAACTCACTGATGAGTTTGAAGTAGTTCATTTTCTATTCCTCCGTTTCTTTGTTTCCTGTCCTATCGAGGGTCTTCGCCGGTCATGACGAAATGCTCGAAGGGGTGGGTTCCGTTGCCGGGGATCTCGGACAGCCCGAACATATTCGACTGAGGAGAGGCCAGCTTGATGGCTTCCTCGGTGACGTCCAGGTTCTCGACCTCCTTGAGAGCAGCAACCTTCGCTTCGATGGTGAGCTCGTCATTGAGGCCTTTCTCCTCCATCTCTTGAGCAATCTTGACGATCCGCTCGTCCCGCTCCTTGGCAGCGATCTTCTCCTTGAGATCCCTGTTCTCGTCGACGAGATTGCGAATCGCGGCCCCTGCCTGCTTCAGAAGGGCCTTGGCTTTCTGGGAACTGATCTTTTCCATCTTAGTCCTCCTAAACGGCGTTGGGCCTACATTTGACCAGTCGGAGGCATCGGGGGAGCTGCAGCAGGAGCTCCGGCGGGAGCCGCCGCAGGTGCCGCACCGGCCGGAGGCATCGCAGGCGGTGCCATCGGAGGGGGTGCTGCTTGACCTGTAGCAGGCGGAGCGCCGGCGATCATGCTCTCCTTCTCTGCCTCTGACATCTGCTGGGACTCTCCTTCCGCCGCTGCGTCCGCGATGGCCTGTGCGGCAACCATCTCTTCGGGAGATGCCTCACCTGCCATACTGGCCTCTTCAGGGGTGAGATCCGCCCCTTCGGCCATCTTCACCAGGACCCCGATCTTCTTCTTGATGTCGGGATCGGATGCAGCGAGCTTCTTGAGAAGTTCCCGTGCCGCTGAAATCTTCACACCTGCTTCCTGGGTGTTATCCAGCGACTCGTGAAGTGTCTTGTCATGGGTCTTGGACATGGCCGGCTCGGTGAGAACCTCTGCCAGCTGACCCTTGTTCTGCTGTTTGGCCTGGCCCTTGGTAGCGTCGATGGCGGCATCGTTGCTACCGACCAGCTCACGGCCTCCACCGGCGCCTTCGGTCGGGGCTGCCTCACGAGGAGTCAGCTCACCAGCCTCGGAGCCCTGGGACTGTGCCGGGGGGACGCCAGCCGGGGACTGAAGGTCCGGGGTGGTTCCGCCCTCGATGGCGTGTCCCTGTTGGCCGATCTTGGCCGGGTTGATGGCGTCTTCGGCCAGCTTGCCGAGCAGGGCCTCAGCAACGTTCTTGGGAACGTGGCCCTCTTCTGCCATCTTCTCGGTGAACTCGGAGGCCTTCTTCAGGGTCCCACCACCTGCGGTCTCGGCACCAGGCTTCTTGGGGTCCTGAACAGCAGACACCTGCATGGCCTTCTGTGCCATCGCGGGGGTGATCTGCTTGCCTTCCTTCTCGAGGACCTCACGGACTTTGGCCTGGGCCTGCTTGAGGACATCCTCAGGCTGCTCGGCCATCATCATCTCTTTGTTGGTCTCGAGGGCGTTGGGGGCGTCGGCCGGGTTCGGCTTCTCCGACGGGGCGACCGCCTTCGGGCTCTGATGGCCCGGGGTGGCCTCGCCACTCTCGCCGGCGTCCAGGGAAGTCCCAGGGGCGTCGGCCTGTTCTGCCTTCATGGCAGTTCCGGGCCCGCCGGGCAGAGGCGCCCCGCTGTCCAGGGGCGGATTCTGAGGAATCTCGTCCTGGGCCGCCTTGAGGAGCTCCTCGTGGACGGTTGCGTACTCGGCCAGCTTCTCTTCGGCAGAGCGGTCGTCGATGACTTCGTGGAGATGGTCCGCCAGGTAGTCACATCCCTCGGCGATCTTCATGATCTCGTCGAGGTCGGCCTCCTGGGGATTCTCTTGAGCAGCGACTTTCTCCTCTGCCTCCCCGCCCGTTTCAGCCTCAGCTGTCTTGAGCATAGACTTCGAGCTGGCGAGGACCTGGCTGACCATTTCCATGATGGAAGTATTACTCATTTTTCGGTCTCCTTAGGTTCTCACCGGGGGCGGGGTAACCGCTTTGCTCTGTGCAGCTGTACCTTGCGCCGCCCTTGGTGGTTGCGAGTTCACTACGGTGTAGTTTGTTGACTTCACTTCGGACTTCAAAGAGGTAGAGGGCTTCTGTCCGGTGGTGACGGTGGCCGGCTTCGTCGGAGAGGAAACAGCAATATTTGACGTAACAGGACCAATGGCCTTGTTCGCCGCTATCTTTGTCAGCTCATCCATGAACGAAGCCAGCATCACACTGTCCATCTCTACCTCTCGGAGGTCTTACTCGGAGTCCTGCAGGAATCCATGCTCACCGAGCATTTCCCAGGCACGCTTCTCGACGGCCGCCGCCAGCTTCTCCTCGTCGGTGGCCTCGGTCTCGACGTCGTAGCCCGCCTCCTTCAGGATCGCGACGGCGCGCTCCTCAGCCAGCTTGTCCAGGAAGTCCACGGAACTCTTCTTCGACATGGCTGCGCCAGCACCCAGGCCAGCGAGACCAGCAGCACCGGCAGCCTCCGCCTTCGGGACCTCTCCCAGGGCGCCCAGGATACGCTCCTTGGCGCTGCGGCCGACCTGACCACCGCTGCGGCCCGGCTTCGACCACTTTCCAGCGGCCTCGGCCACCGGGGCGTAGCGACCCTTGATGGCCTTGAGTACCTTGCCCCCCACCGCCTTGACTGCCTCGCCCTTGCCGGCGGACTTCTCGATGGTGGCCAGCTCGTCGACGTAGGCGTGGGCCATCTGGCGCCCGAGGAAGTCGGCCTGAGCCATCTTCTCTTCGACGCTCTCCTCTTCCTCCTTCTTCTCTTCCTTCTTCTCCTTGGGAGGCGCCTCCTCGGAGGTCTCCTGGGCGACCTTCACGATGGCGCTGTCATCGCCGAAGACGGCGTGGGCGACCTTCATGATGGTGTCATCGCTCAGGCTCTCGATGTCGTAGCCCTCTCCGGCCACGAGCTCGTTCAGAAGCTGGGCTTCCTCGAGGATCTGTGCCTCTGCCAGCTTCTCGGCATCCTCAGAGATGCCGATGTTCTTGTGAGTGTTGTACATCTCGGCAAGAAACGGATTCATGTTGTTCTCCTCTTACAAGAGTTTTGAGTTTATTCCTACGGCACTTCGCAAAGGCTGAACTCCTCTCATGCCGATGTTCCACGAACGATTCGACCGCCGGCCTGCTCGAGCTCCTGGGCAGCTTGCTGAGCCTGCGGAGTCTTCATGATCTGACGGATTGCCGCTGCCCCACCCATTGCGGTCAGCCAGGGGTGATCCGCAATGAGCTTCGAGAGGATATTCAGATCCTCCCCTTGCTGAGCTTCTCCACGGAGGTGTGCAGAGTACATGAGGGTCAAGGGGATGGACCCCAACACGGCAAGGATAGTATTCCTGTCCGGGACCCGGATACCGCCTCGTAGAGCTGGTGGCAATTGAATTTCCCCTACCTTGAAAATGTCGCTGTCCCTCATGTCGTAAAGACCGGCCTGTAGCTCCGGCTCTTCCGAAATGATCTCGGGTGCGTATGTCGCAGCCTTTATCATCTCTCGTCGATACCAATTGTAAGCGGACGAAACTTTGGAGAGAAGGGGAGACTTGGAAATTTTCTCCGATACGTCCCTTTTTGGGGCAATGGTTATGCGAACCACACGCCGTTCCATCACCGGCTGCGCGTAGGACCTCTCCTCCAAAAAGGGGAGAAGTTT